>Ga0209208_10006874_pt1 | contig 15619 bp, 3 predicted proteins | sample S1TSphfallax_3_FD_187694 | JGI IMG/M metagenome (GOLD analysis project Ga0209208, IMG submission 187694) | Host-associated microbial communities from peat moss isolated from Minnesota, USA - S1T2_Fd - Sphagnum fallax MG (SPAdes) (version 2) | ecosystem: Host-associated > Plants > Peat moss >...
AGGAGCAACATTGAACAATGTAATTCTCCCAGGGTTTTTCCAACCGAGCCCCAATCTTGCCTGGTGAATGGTCGATTCCCTGCAGATTTCCACAACAATTCACTAATGTTCATTTTGTAAACCAAACCCTCAAACACAACATTGCTCACAAATCGCCACACTTCAACTTTCCAAATTCATAGTAGAAAATAGTTTTTAAATGGGTTTAATTGACCACTGCAAAATGGACCATTAATACCAGAGAGCAGCAGGATTTGCACTATCCTGCTGCAAGGTTTAATAAAAATGGGTGTTTGCCCATGTGGGGGTGGAGATGCTCTAAGGGACGTCCCTCTTTGCAACCCTGCTTCTGTGGTACAAGACAAAATCCATTCTTTGCATCATGTTTGTGTTAATGTAAGCTACAAACACACACACCAGCTAACTTTTTCCTCTTGCAACGCTCTGTCTTCCATTTGTGTCCCTAAAAGAGCACACGCATGCACACCAACTTCTGCCAAGATTGTCACCATGTTGCACTCTAATTAGAGCTGTCTGGTCACTCCTAATGTGGGTTGCATCCTTCCTTCCAACTTTGCCAACCCATCTGGAAGCAGTGATCTTGTCCCGAGGCTTGTTATCCCCCAATGGCTTGGAAAAAACTAATGTGCTTCCACTGCAGGAAAATTGTCATCTCAGGACTCAAGAGCTGAAACTAGTCAAGGAAACATGGTTTGTCTTTGTGCAGTCAAAACATGGTTATTGTGTTCAGAACCGCCAAGTCAGTTTGGCAGTAGGCTAAATATACTACTTGTTTGCATTTGGTTGCCCAATGCCAAGATGAGGCACAACTTATTGTTAACAACAATCTATGTTACAAAATCCTGTTACTGACAATAACAACCATTGTGGAATGTTTTCTGTCATATGATTCTGCATAGTTTCTGTCGTCACAGACAAAATCACTACATAACAGACCGTAGCTTTACTAACTAACAATTGCAGTTATGATCAGGTCAAGGTGCCTGACATGATATGCGACCATATCATCCTTCAAATGCAGTCGAATGTCTAATCATTCTAACTTATGGCAACAAGATTTGTCCTCAAAATCCAAAGAGGATTTCCTCAGGATGCTAAAAACCTCTTTGGAACTTTGTGAGTACTACTAGTGCTGTCACTTGCTCAACAATTGAAGCATTGTAGTCCATTTTAACAAATTTCAAAATTCTAGTCTTTGCTAAAATGGACGACAATTTGTTACATCTGAAGGTTTTGATTGATGTTGATGTAAAATTTTGATGAATTAAATTGGACATTGTTGCTTGTAAGCTAATGAAACTCGACAATCAAAAACCACAAAGGAGTGACAATACATGTGGGAAAAAAAGAAATGTGTCTTGTAGTTGGCACAAGTGCTGACCATGCAATGGATCAATTAAGTGGTGCACATAACCATGCATTGCCATTGGTAAAAGTTGTAGGGGGGTGTTTTAACATCCTTGACATTTCCTTCTAACAATTCCTTGATATCCCTTAAGTTTGGAAACCTAGGATTCTTTGATGGAAATATCACTTGTTGGTCCTAATACATGATTTTTAGATTTGGATTTGACCTTCCCAAAATGGGAATAGGTCAAAGAAATAAGATATTGAGTTTTTCAAGACTTACAAGTTTTACAAGTTTATTGGATGTGGTATGATTTGAATCTCCCGTTTACCCTTTTCTCTAGTTGTCTTATGATTGTTCTTGTCCATAAATTTTTAAAAGGATTCATGAAAATTGTACTCGCTTTTGAAATAGTGACCACTGAGTAAATGTGTATTTTAAGTTGCAATTTTAATTGACCTATGATGACACAAGCATGGAGTGTCCACACCAAGTGCTTTTTCAAAGTACTCTAATCATTGATTTTCTTTTTGACAATTTTTTTCAATTGGGAAAATTTTCCCCAAAAAAAATCTATTGTAAATTTTACTAATTTTTTTCCTTCTTCTTTGAGAACTTTGCCAAAATTTTAATATCAAAATTTTGAAAAATAAACCTTCACTATAGTGATCAAAAAAATTATACGCAATTTGCAATTCGTCATAAATGACAATTCTGAGACCACGATGAAGTTTTACAATTTGGAGTTTATGTATTAGATAACAGGTTGGCTATTGCCAATTCTAGTTCCCAAAAAGTTCTGGGGGAACCTCCTTACAATGAGCTTTTGTGTGATGAGTGCCAAAATCTGGGTTTAGGCTGAACTCATATACCGTGATACCTTGGTGGCTTTGGCATAAATTATGTTATTTCTAGAAATGCTGAAATTTTCAAATTTTATTTTCTTGAAGAACAATTTGTTGTGAACAGTCTTTTGAAATATTTTATTTTCAAAATGGAATTTTCAAAATTAATTAATTTTCCAGAAAACATGTTTTGAAGCTGCCGTTATACTTCAATGTGGGTTAATTAACTATGCCAGCTTAAGTATAAATAAATGTCAATCTACTAACCTCACTGAACAAAACCATTAGATTTTAATGAAGGAAATGTCAAATAGTATAAAGGTTCATTCTTAAAGTGTTTCAAAAGGATAGTATGTGGCATAATATTATTGGTCTAGAGTTTCAATCTTGGCTTATTGGCGACATACTATTTCGCTATATTGGGTCACATATGCCCATATAAATGAAGGGTTCAACATTTTATTTTGTGTTTTAATGGGCAAATTAAAATGAAATTTGCAAATCATTTTTTGCACATTAATAAATTGAATATTGTAATTCAATTGAATTTTCATTAAACATGTCCATAAAATAATTTTTAATTTTAATACTTTCTATTGAATATTTTGTATTCCTAATTGCATGATGTATTCTCAAGTTCCAATTGCATGTAATTTGTTTTTGGTTGGCATGTCTGGAATTTTTATCGAATGTTTAATACTTTTTATCAAATGTAATGTAACATAGTTTCATGTACTATTGGCCACAAGGTTTTCCACACTAAAGCAAACCACTTTGGATTGTTGTCCATTTTTTCATGGGTCTAAAGGGTGTAATCACAAATTGAATCCAGCAAGTCAAAAATGGCATTAGATCATGCACAAAACTAGTCAATTTTTTTAGAATTTATGTTTTTTTATTTAAAACCAGGTCAATTATGGCAAGTTGTTATTTGTTTATTCATAAGAATGTTAAAAATTTCAAACCAAAAATCCATTTGATGAAATTTTAGGTTTAAGTTTTGATTTAAGACATTTGAAATTGAACACCTATTTTGTTAGAAAGAGTCAATTTTGCAAAGGATTGTAAAACAAACTCTAAACATTTTGATGATAAAAAAATGAGAAGGATAAAAACATATTAGCCAAATTCAAAAAACATTCATACATAAAAAATAAGGTTGCCAAAAGTGATGTGATGTGCCCATTTTGTGTTGGTTGTCACATTAGGTTGAATGTCCACCAATTTTTTTGGGTGACCACAAATTTTCATTCACCAAATCAACAAAAATATTTTGGTTATTAAATTGAACAATTAAACATTCTTGGTCATCAATTGGAAAAAACTTTTGGTTGACGCCAAGAAATTTTCAATCGTTTGATTGATAATGGTTCATTCTCCACCATTGATTTAGGGTGAAAGCATGAATAGTGGGACTATTTGGACTGTCACACTTGTAATTAATTAAGATTACATACAAATATAAAATTTAAAGTCATATTCAAAATTAACATTGTCAATTTTTTATTATTCATGTTGTCATAGACTTCAATGGGAATCATCATAAAAAATTTGAATCAATTCTAAAAAGATTATGGACTTGTAATGAACTTTTGAAATGACAACACTATATTTGTCATTTAGAGAAAATGAAAATTGTGGACTCAAAAAATATGTCAAAGTAATGTCAAAATTAAAAAAATGAAAAAAACATCATCAAATGAAAAAATTACTAGTGAAGTGCATTGAAAATTTGTATATATATATATACATATATATATATATATATATTTATTTATTTATAAAAATTAAAAACTAAATGACGTGATTGTTACAAATTTTATCCTTGAGAGTCCATTTCACATTTAATTTTTAAATATTTTGTATGGATTTTTTTTTCAATCCCATGCTTAAGGATATTCATGGGTTGGTTTATTAATATTTATGATAAAAAGCATAGGGGATAATTATAGGATTCATGATTTGATAATTGTTAAAATTGGAAAAAAAATTGTTAGTGTTAGACTATGGACTTTCAAATGTCACTTTTGAGACACCTAACTATGCTTTTGCCCTTTAAGAACAAATTTGTTTTGGTGATTGCCCAAAACATGTGGTCATCAAATTGGAGGATTAAAACATTATAGTCACCACCTTGAAAAGTTTTGATTGTCATTTGGGAATTTTCAATTGTCCAATCAATGGTGGCTTGATTTCCACCATTGATCCAAGGAGCAAACTTTTTTGGTTTTTGTTTTAAAAAATTTGGTTGTTGCTTAGAACTTTTTAATCATCATTAAGAAAATATTTGGTCACTATTGGATTGGGATGACCAAATGTTATTTAAGTTGCCATAAGGTTCAAGGCAATGAAATGATGGGGCATCAACTTTCCCCCATGTAACCTAACCTAGGTTGACCTTATTTTGACATGATGCTTAGATGTTCTGACAACACTATTAAAAAAATTGAAATTCTAGAATTTTAAAAATTCAAATAAATAGGGTACAATGTACATGATGTGTTAAGAAAAGTCGTAACTTATTACACAAGAAAACCAAAAATGTAAAAAATGAATTTCTAGTTATGATTTTAAAAATTTATCATTTTTAAATACGTGAAACAAATCTACAAGGAATTTGCACATTTTCAAAATCCATATTTATTTCCAGAAAAGGTCATATATTGGGACAATTGCAAGCATTTTCATAACAATTTACAAAGAAACTTGCTTCAAAATTCATTCATATAAATAAGTCGTTTTTTAACAAAAAGGACATGTAATCCTTGTCTAAAATAATGTTGTTGGCCCATTGTATCTTGTTTGCACCCCAAGTTACAATATTGTATGGAATTCGAATGCACTCTGAAATTATAAGAAAATGATTCAAATAAATGAAGTTAACATGTTTATCTTTCCAAATTTGAAGCTATTACACCAAAATCGCCAATAGTCAACCAAAGGTGGACTTTACAACTTATCCAAGACAAATATCAAAGTTAATCACACAAAGCTTATGGACTTAGTGCTTATAATGAAATTGGTTGGTTTTACTCATAATTTTGAGAAATGAAACTTTAAAGGTTTATGAGCCTTAAGGTCAAAACATTAAAGAAAAAATCTTTTTTTTAGATGTTACTACACATGAGGGATGTAAAAAATTGTAATAGTCTACAAAGTTTATTTAGATATATATATATATTTTTTTTTCAAACCAAATTTTTCATAAAGTTCTCTAAAAAGATTCATAATAGGGTCAATTAAACTTAGACATAGAAAATTTCAATAAATTGTTCGTAATTCCATTAGAAGCAAAAAGTTTTAATTCACAATTTTTTCTACTTAGGAATGAACTTTCATTTTGGACTAATTTTCATCCACCATAATGTGCTTTCACCCCACATGTACAACACAGGCTCGATCAAACATAATAAGGAATTCATTGCATTTGTTATATTTTCAGTGCATGTCTTATATTTTCAACCACTTGTAGTATATTTTTGGTTATAATGTCTAACATATTTCTAGTCACATGACGTATATTTATATTTTTAAATATAATATATTTTGGGTTGCATGTGTAATATGGAACACATATCAAAGATTTTAGGTCTAGAAGATTTTCTAAATGTGTAATATATACTTAAACCCTAAACCTCAAAACTGGGTAATACTTTGAATTCAAAAAATCGCAAGATTTCTGGTATGGGGACAATTAGCCATGTTGGGCAGCTCTTCATTTTGTTGTAACACCAGGTTTTATGTATTTGGAAATTTCAGAAAATTGTAAGTTCAGGTTTTGTAATCCATTCTTTGATTTTGAGAATCACACTTATGAGTCAAAACTGGTCCTCAAATGGATGGTACATAAATGAATAAAACCCAACAATGTAGAGTAATTGGAGACCTTAACTAGGTGTACAATGGATATTCTTTCATTCATAAGCCTACCAACAACATGTGATCATCAACTTCCCACTAAATCACTCAAAAATAAAATAAGGATAAATAATTCACACTATCTTCAAATGAACTCAACTCCAAACGTTGGGTACATTGACGTTAAAATTTGGGTATCTGATAATTTTAAGTCCCAAATCAACATGGACACAAAACAAAAGACCCACTCTCACAAATGTTACAACATTTTGCACATAAACAACCTATAGAAAAATGTATCATTTGGGTGTCAAGAGTTAAGGTTGCACTTCCCACTTTGCAAAATTGCAAAGACAGCCTTCACAAGGCATTTGTGTCCAACTATAGTCTAAAATCTTAGGTTTTAATTGAACTAAAGCTGAAAACTTCAAAAGGCCATAATCGTTGTGATAATCAGCAATTAGACCATGTGACTCCTTATTTCATAGTCACTATTGTGGCCTACACTATTGGCCCAAGTGTGAATAGAATTATATAACTATTCCAAGTGTGAACACGACCCTAATTACAGAGCCCAATTGTGAAAAAAGAACTAAATTAAATTTTGAATTAAAAATTTCCAATGATGAAAATTACTCAAAATTCAATATCTTCCCCATTTTAGGTTTGAAAATTATAAAATTTCTTTAAGAAATCCCCCTGACCAAGAGCTTTCTGGAAACACCAAGACCTGATCCCAATTCCTTAAATTAAAAAAAAACAAACTCGTTGAGTTTTCTTTGACAAAATTGTTCAATATTCAATAACTATTGCATTGTAGGTCTAGAAATTACCAAACCACCTTAGTACACCCTTGTTCATTGAGGGCTTTTCAAGGGTATCATGATCATGGTGGGAGGCACTATGGTGTGGGAGACCTCAACGTGACAAGCCAAAAAAAACAACGAACCACATTCTTGAATAGATATATATTACAAGCTTTCGCATTTGATAAATATCAACCCTTTTAAATCATATTATGAATTTTTTACATTCCGTATGACCCAACTAATTTCCACATGTAAATCAAATATCAAGGACAAAAATATTATTCAATTCAAACATGGCTTGACCTTCCAAATATGTTCATGAATGAGATTTCTTACAAATTTTTGGTTTTATTCATGTGAATTGAGCAATCCATGTTCACTAAATGTGAATTTTTCATTCCATGTTCATTGAACATTAAGGTGTCAAATATGTTAATGACTAGTAGAATGTGCATTTGACATGCCTAATAATGCACATGTTTGTCAAATGAACAATTTGTACTCAACATGAATTTTTTCCATATTCATTCAACATTTCAATGTCAAATATGGTAATAATGCATATTCAACATTCGAAGCTTATTTGAGAAACCTTATGCTGATTTGCGCATTTGGATGTCAAATGAACAATTTCATCATTTGACACTAGAAAACTTAATTTGACATGCTTATGTCAATATGCAGAATGTGTGTGGATGTCAAATGAACAACTTGTTCACGCAACATGAATTTTCTATCCTTGTCCATTCAACATGTTTTGACTTTTGACAAGATGCCAAATAAACATGTCGAATGAACATCATTTTTGTATCTTTGCCAAAAGGGTTGCATTATTGGTGATAGCACTTTTCGAATGGCAAAGATTGCCAAAAATCGAATTTCCAAATCAAATTTTTTAAAGTGAAGTAATCTTGGATTTTTTCTATTGCAAAATGTGAGAAAAAAATAGTTGAAAATCACCAGATTCGACAATTGGTTTTCAGTGTGTAGCCATGAATATAGGAGGTTGATTATGAAATTTGTATTTCGTATCTGGTTTATAGCGAGATTTGACTAAATTTTCTTAGTGATAATCATCATTTAAAAACATTCTTCGATGAATGATCATCACCACTTAGGCTACATTTAAAAAAAATTCCTAAAGAAACACCGATTGGTGGTGTGATGTGCGGGTCAAGTGGTTAAAGCACTTGCTGGGAGATGGAGAACCAGAGGCTAAGGGATAAATTCATCTTGATCATGTACTTGGGAGTCAGGACGCAATCGATCAACTCAGCCAAGGTAAACAAAAAGTAAGATAACTTGATCACCAACGCAATCCTTTGCTGGAAGATGAGGTGGGTCCGAGAAGATGCAATCCTCGACTGCAATATGCGCCGGTATTCGGGTGATTTAAATTATAATAGGCGCTGTGAATGCTCACCAGCTGTCAAGAGATGCATTGATTGACTTATCTAAGGTGAAGGCTATAACCCAGAAAGCAATTTACTGCGAGGTGAACCGGAGCCAAATGAGTTCAATAATAAATAAGTCCTCTTCACCACCTGCTTGTTAAAGAGCAAATAACTGTAGACCCAATGATTGACAAACGGAGAAAAGGGAAACGGAGAAAGCTCAAAGTTTGAGAAACTGCTTGCAAGAATCATCTAATTTTTCTCCTCAAAGTCAACCACTTATGCTTCCTGTATGATACAAAACACGCATCGTAGATGTCAACTTTAAGTCCATAAATGAAGTAGGAATATTTTTTGTAGGGATCCGAATCTCTGATATGTGAACTGTGAAGAATCGTGAAGAATCACAGTGTGCAATACTTTATATGTTAAGTTATATGTATCTTCTTTGACAATCTCATTAGCACAAAGGGTGAACCCCAGATTCTGTCCCCCACCCTTCCGAGAGGCTTGGATCTGAGATTTAGAAAGTTGATAGACCCATGCATGTGAGGGAGTGCACATAACCTTTGATACAGATTGAGTGAAACACTACTTCCATTTGAGGAGAGATTCACTAAAGCAATCATGAAACTTAGATCGAATTTCTCGAATTTTATTGCCAACAAGCCTGGACTTTGTGTAGGGTAAAGACCAGTGTTGGTCTGGTATATAGGTCAGATCCGGGTATCCATAATGGTATCAGCAATGGTATCCAACACCACATCAGTTTGGTATCACATTTCCTAATACTTCCCTTATATCATTATGTTTTCCATATTGAATTAAAAAAAATTTGGCCCAGTCTGGTGCACAACAAACTTTTTTGGCATTTCTTATAAGGAAAAGAATGGAAACCTTTACCAAATTGAAGTTGAATTAACAAAACACAAGAAAACTCTCAAAGGGAATTGTGGGATCAGTATTTCAATGTTTTATTCTAAATTCTCATTGTGAAATTGGGGGATCTTTGTATTTTTCCCCATTGTCAAACAAACTATTTCATGTTTGCATACGAGAAATTCAAGTCTTTTTTTATGGTTGAATCTTTAAAACATTTGTTATGGTATTAGGGTTTTTGGCATTGGCCTAATACTTGATACTAGGCATTCACAATCACCTAGGTGTCAATAGTTAGTCCTTTTTTGGTGTGTTAACTCAGCTACTTACAGTGATATTTATGAAAAATATGGTAGCTTTTTCATTAACTATGTTTTTTTTGTTGCAAGTTGACAACCATTTTTTCCCTCAATGTGCACCTTTTTTGTGAGCCAATGCCCTATTTTGCCTTTAATGATGATGTGTTGTAACTATTGCAACAAAAACCCAAAACTTGTGTAAGCTTTGAACCCTAAACCTTTTGCATGGTGATATTTTTGTGTGCTTTCCTAATTTGGCATGTCACATGTTATTCAAATGATGTTCATAAAAAAAAATTGTTATACCATAATGATTTTAGTTGTTGTTTGCTGTTGGTTTCTCTTATTGTTGTGATGGTCATCACAATCAATGTTGATGGTCAAAATTTTGGAAATGATTTTCAAAATCATTAAAACGAATTTTGGTGCTTAGGATTTTGCGTTACTTGAAATGTGCAGTCCATTGATCTATGACTATTTTGGACATTAGGGTTTAGGGTTGAAAACACTTAGTTTGGAAATTTTGTGTAGATTTTGTGCAAGTTGCAAAATTTGTTGTATATTATGCAATCATTTTTACAATTTTGGGCTTAGACATTAGGTGTAAGGATTCAAAATGCAAAAGGACTAGAAAAGTTTGGAAATTTTGTTGTAGCTCTATTTAAAAATCCAATACTTGAAGTTGTTGAATGCCTTGAACAAGTTTCAATTTTGTTTGGATTTAAAGTCACTTAAGCAAGTTTCAATTTTGTTTGGATTTTAGTTTTTGCAGGTAATCATGTTTATGGTTATGTTAAAAAATGCATCATCAATGAGATTATTGATACCATAGTTATTATATATATTTGCTGGTATCAATGTCCATAAAATATACGTTGATACCATTGCATATACCCATTTCAGGTCTTTCAATTATATACACCATACCATATTTGCCATACTTAGAATGCTTTGATACCATTATGCATATGATATCAGCTGTAGGTTACCCCCTGGTTCTAATTTTGTTTTCCCAAAATTTTTGGTTCCAGATCCAGTTTCGGTTTCACATAGATTGAATGGGGAACCTGGTTCTGGGTCTAGTTCTTAAAAGTTTTTAGTTCGGGTTCTGTTTAAAAAATTAGACTCAATTTTGATTTGGTTTTTACTAACCAGAATTAACTTGCCAAACCAGGTAATTGCCCAACATTGGTAAGGGCCCATGGAGAAGGGCATTCCTAGAATAAGCAAGGTCACTACATATGGAGTACTAGTTGTTTTTGGCAGCACAAAAAGTAAAGAGAAAACCTTTGTATTTCAAAAACAGACCATGCAAAAACATCTTATGGAGTATAATATAGTTTTTTTTCAATTTTGTTTTTTTTACTAACTTACCTAATAATGCACATGTGGTGCCCCAATGTGCGTCCATGAAATAGTGGGCTGCTGCTTTTCGGGCAGGTTTAGGTCAGGTACTCAATTAGGTTTAGGATAGCCATAGATCTAGGTCAGGTCTAGGCTAAGTCTTTTGAAGTGTGTTTTTTAACCATATTCATTTACTGGCCCTGAGAATGCTGAAAAAAAGAGAAAGAAAAAAAAAAAAAAAAAAAAAAAAAAAAAAGGCTATCTTAGGCTACAAGGCCACCCTAATTTGTGACATTGAAAATAAGGGGCCTAGGAAGAGGCAACAAGAGGTGTTGAAAAGGCCTCCTGTATGTGTAATGTGCATCGGCAAGTATTGTTAAAAATTTATAGGTGGTGATCACATTTCAAAATTGGGAATTGGAGGTTCTCTTGGAAAGGCAAGGATAGAGTTTTGTTTTTTCACAAAATGTTGCATTGTGCTGATTTTTGTTTTGGGGGGGAAAAAGAAATTCATTTACAAAAATTTAATTTGAAAATTTGTCAAAGAAAAAGCAATTTTAGGTCAAGTTTGTCACATTTTTATTTTTGACTGTAATAGGTAACTAAACTAAGGTCAATTGGCCAGTGACTGAACACTTAACCATTTAGGCAGGCCAGATCCAAGGGGAGGGCTTTGTTGTTTTTGGTGTCCAAACAAAACTTGAACCACTCCTCTTGGCACATCTGACACGCTGACAATTGTCGAAAATGGATTAGAAGTGACAAAGTTACTGTCCCCAAAGTAAAGGAGGTCAGGAACTCAAAAAAAACAAACCAGCAAACACTTCCAAAGCCAATTCCCAAACATCCAAAAAATTCCTGTATGTTGTTATTAGAGTTCAAAGATAATTTGTAGAACTTCAGGTGGCGCTCCTATACCACTTTAAATTGTTTTAAATGAATAAGAAATAAGAAAATTATGAGTGTTGAAAGTAAGAGGGGTCCAAAGAGAAATTCTTTTGAAGTTGCAAAGCTTTTTTTTTTTTCTTGTTATTTTTCATTAAATTTTTTTCTTTGCATTTCAAAGATGATTTCTAGAGCTTGAGGTAGGGCTCCATAACATTTTAAATCCCTCAAAATGAAGCACATATAATGAAGATATAAATAATTGTTAGTTATAGGCAGATGATCGATGATGGGCCAATTCACCACCCTATGATTTTTATTTTTATTTTGGGGGCAGGTCCTGAAGACTGCTTGCCATTTAATGCTACCCCAACCCACCCCCTCTTGGGATGCTTGCTACAGACGCAAAAGCATAAACTTGAAAAATTAAAAAAAACACCCTAGCAAGGACTCCCCAACAGTGTCTTTTTCCCAGATTTTGTACTTACTACCCTAAACCCTAAACCCATTCATATGGAGTATAAGTGGGTGAGAATTTGGAGTATTAATTCTAACAGCTTGGGATTACTTGTCTCATTACAAAGCTGGATTCCAAAGTCAAAACGTCTTTCATTCCCATTAAACTTAGAAATTCTTACTTGATTTTATTGAATTTTGCAAAGTACTCAACATATTAATACTAGATCCTAATAAATTGCCATCTTATGACTGAATATTTAACTGCATTTTTCTGGTGCTTAAAATTGTAAGTTTCCTTTTGTAACATCAGAAGGGTGGATATGATAAATGACTATATTCACTTGTAACCAAAAGAGACGTAAGCAAGCAGGTCCAACTTGCTGCTACTGAACCCTGCTAGACTCACAGAAAGATGCACACATATTGTCAATACTACTTGCAAGTTGCTAGCCTTCCTTTAGTGTTGACATGCTCACAAGAGTTCAAGATCTTACACCTCTATATTAGCTTATACATCAGCTCAATACCACATAACTACAGCAGCTGAGCACTTTAGATCTCCTCTACAACCCTCAGCTCCTTGTTACCACCAAAACACTCTTGGCCTGGACGTTACATTATACCACATTATTGCATTCAACACCACCCTACACATTTGGACCCAACCAAGCTATGCAGTGGAAGTGAATCCAACTCAGGAGTCTGCAGTTAGGATGCTGTTGTGCATAGCCAACTTCTCCCCTCAAAAAGAGCTATTTGCCTTCATACTTAATTATTACATTGCCAAAACCTTACATCAAAGCCTCATTGTCTATTGCTACCTCCTCATCCATTCACCCCAAGCTCTCTCTACTCCTCTTGCACTAAGGTGTCACTAAGGTCCACCCCAATGTGACCTTAAAACATCCTTATCCACTTTCCCAAAACAACACTAGGCTCCATAACCGCCTCATAAGCATTTGCAGTAAAAAACAAAGGCATGCCGTCATCCCAAAATCCTTGCCCAGACGCATGCCCGAAACTTCATTTAAAAGAGAACCCAAAGCGGCTCATCCATCTACTAGGCATCCACAAGATCAGCCAACCATTAGAGTGCATAGCCAATGATTAATTTATACACTCATTTAATTACAAGTCACACATTGCTCAATATTGTTTCACACCACTAGTGATGATCATGTATCCAAAGATAATTTGTGGGTGCCAAACCTGTGCTAATCTCAACGAAGATTAACGCTAGTGAGAAAAGTGGAAATCAACATCGATTGCCAAGTGTACACATGGTTGGCTTGGAGCGTTTGCTGATGAGATCAGTGTTGATTCAAAAAAATGACCTGATTAGAATTCCAAGATTTACCTATCTGTGTAGTCGTTCTGTTGTCATCCATTGTTCTTCATGTCCTCCCCATGGCCTTTCAACTTGTTTCATTTCTGTTCACCTTGTTGCTTGTCCCCTGTCTTCATGTCAGCCCTTCTATATTAACCTACGCTGGACCCTTGTTGATAACCGACCTTTCTCTCAATAACTGGCCACCAATGCCAACATTGGTGCTATAGACTTCCTCCTAATCTTCTATAAATGTTTCTACCAATTATCCCTGAACCTCTTGTGCGTTCTAGTTTATTTTTTCATGTGCATTCGGGTATTACCATGCAAGCTTCAGGTTGCCAGTGGATGTTCCTGCAAATGCCAGTATTCTGAGAATCCTCTTTTTGTCTTCACATCTTGCATATACCTCACTTTTCCTCTTTATGCTTTTTCTTCGCTCCTGACAAACTTTTGGGTATTTGTGCTCTGCTAGTATCAGGCCAATAGCCCAAGTAGTTAGAACTCTTGACCACTTGTGCATGGTTTCAATTCTCCACTAGCCCATGGTAAATGTTTCCAGCTATAGGTATAGCCAACCCATCTTAGGAGGGGTCAATTGGTAAGAATGTCACTGAAAGCCATGTGACATGCGTCACTAGACACCCCCTACAAGAGAATGATGCATTCTAAGTGAGTTTCCACTTTGCTATTATTGAGTAATGTGCGTGCTGCTTTTATGGTGGTCAACCTGTGAACAGTGTGGGAGTTCAGTAGTGAAGAGAAAGGAGTTGAGCAAGCCAAGAGATAAAAGATTGCACTCGAGAGGCAGGGGGAGTAGCAGAGGTGATCGTCAGCTTCTAAGAGAAGCAGCAACCTTCTGGAAATGTAGGTGTAAAAAATCTCATAGGATGTGTGCAATGTGGTGAACACAGCTCCAATACTTTGAACCTCTCTGTACACGATGTCTGGCTTGAATACAAAATGCACACTTGTGACTCGGGGGTTTTCTTTCTGGCTGGGCAAATCTCTGAACTGGGGTGTCAGCATGTTGCAAGTCAGGCATCTATATATATTCAGGAAGGTGTTTGCTTGTTTGGATGTGGTCCCTCGTGTAACCAGATCCTTATTGAATCATTCCAATCTATTCTGGACATATGTAACCAGATCCTTATTGAATCATTCAATCTATTCTGGACATTTACCCCGAAACAATCTGTACGAAATCATTCATGTTTTTGTCATGCACTTTCAAGCTAATTCATATTAGTTTTAGAGGTTGAGGCCAAATTTTGGAAAATCAATCCAAATTCAATAACTTTTGCTCTGTTCATCAAAAAATAGTAAAAGTGGAAGGGGACTTGTGAATTCCCCAACTGAAATGCCCTCAAAGCCTGAATGTTCCAGCAAATGGAGTCGTCCAAAATGAACCTGCCAAAACACAAATGACTTGATCTAAAGTTCTTCTGTCAGCAGTGGGGTTCGAACCCACGCCCCCTTACGAAGACCAGAACTTGAGTCTGGCGCCTTAGACCACTCGGCCATGCTGACTTCGACAGGCAGTCGTGTACAAAATTCTATTTGATACTTTAATTCGTTACTAAAGTTAGAAGAAGAGAAACGTATCTTGCAGCCCTAATTTTGAAATTTTAATTTTTTTTGTCTTTTTGAAGTTTCTTGTTCGGATTTTCCTGATTATTTAACAGACTAGTTTTACCAGTAAATGACAGGTTCATTGATCAGTGTTTTCTTTTTCAAATATTTTACATCGACTAAGTGATGATCATCCATGAGCCAAATTTGGCTATTAATGAGATATGAAAGAAAAACAAAATTGGAGCATCCTTCTATATTGTTGGCTACCTACTGCAACCTATTATATGAATCTGGCAATTTTATTATATATATATTTTGAAATCTGGCTAATTTTGGCCACTCTTTTGCTAAAAGTCTTTTGTGCAGGTTGAACTCAGATTTTTCTGGTAGAAAAATTCTGAAAATATGCCCCCCAAAAATTTATTGTTCATGCTCCTTTTACTAAAGTATTGACAGAAGATTTATGAGAATTAGACATAATAAAGCTGACTTCTGCTTTTCCAAGCTCAAAAATTTCTTGAATTTTTTAAAAACCATCTGCTTGGAAATAGCCATGGAAAATATTAGAAATTGGGA
>Ga0209208_10006875_pt1 | contig 15618 bp, 17 predicted proteins | sample S1TSphfallax_3_FD_187694 | JGI IMG/M metagenome (GOLD analysis project Ga0209208, IMG submission 187694) | Host-associated microbial communities from peat moss isolated from Minnesota, USA - S1T2_Fd - Sphagnum fallax MG (SPAdes) (version 2) | ecosystem: Host-associated > Plants > Peat moss >...
TCCACTTTTGACAAGTTCCTTTCTTTCCAGAGTTAAAATATTCTTTCTATTTATTTATTTTATTTTTTCATTTCTTCTATTTTTTTATATCTTTCATGTTCAATCTTATGGATTTAATCTAAAGTCTTTATTATTCTTATTATTGTATATAAACAATTTGCTGGTTAATATTCTATGATAATGCATCTAATTTAAGAGCCTCAATGTGATCTTACATACATGGGTTTTCAAATACCAAATGTTGATCATGTTTAGTGAGCAATTTGTTTTTGGGTGGCATGAAGAGTGGATGAACTATCACCCCCACAAAGGTCTAATGAGACATTAAGGCTCAAAGGAGAGAAAACATCAAAACCATTAACCTTTCTAAGCTTAGTTACCCTGCGTATCACAACATTTTTGGTACAAAAAATCCAAACCTTAAGTTTAGATCATGAGGAATGTTTAGTTGACATTTTCATTAAGTTAACATAATTTTTTCTTGTAATAAAATGAAAGCATTAGGCTTCTTGGTGTCCTTTCCAAGACCTACATAAATAGACCAATTGATTGTTCACTCCGAGTTAATTTCACACGTTCATAAACAACATCAATGCATGAGTTGAATTTGGGACCAAATTTTCTTGTAGTAGTTGAGTTGCCCCAATGATCCTCTCCAAAGAACAAAACGAACACACACAATATTGCAAAACATAAACAATAGATGTCAAACATTAAATTCGAAAGAGAAATTCACAACCATTAGATGTTATAAAAACATGTATATTAGTAACATATGTAGTCGTAAATGCATTGAATGAAAAAAACATATCAAAAGAAGAAAGAAAATACCCTAAATAAATAAAAAAACAAACGTCAATAAGATTGAAACAATTCATAAACAAGAACACAAGCATAATTATTTGTGGCATTTGAATATTGAAACAACTTCAATGAATAAGTTCAAAGACAAGCATAACAAAAATTTGTGATGGCAATGCTTCTAGAATTTTAAATCCAAAATTGACATAATAAAAAAAATCCATTAAAAGAACATGGTGAATTTATTTTTAAAAAAAATTAAAATAAAATCAACAAAAGAAATTGAGAAAAGTAAACAATGTATCATCAAAGAAATTTGAAAAAACTAAATTAGTACTTATAGAATTTTTTTGACCAATTAGTGATAACTCCCACCAAAGAATTGCAAAAAGGAAAAAATGTGCTTACCAAAACAACGATGCACACATGACAAACACAAATTTAGCTAATGCAAAGTGCAAAGATCTTATAGGAAAGATCAAAGTATTAACCATTCGATCGATTGTAGTCTCACCTATTTGATCAATGAATCTACATCAATGGCTAAAGCTAAGAGCCATTACCCAAAAATAAAAAAATTAATTTTAATGTGTTAATATTAACAAGGGCCATGTCACACTTAAAAAGTATCTTTAAGGCAAAAAAGAAGAATTAGAATTATGGAAACTCAAATATTTTACCATGCAAAAATATAATCTTCAAAAAATCCTCTAAAAGAAACCAAAAAATCCTTTCAAATATTATAACTATGGAACTAATCTATATTTTTATAAATTTATATAATTTTTTTAAGGAATTGTGCTATATGTTGGCGACGTGCTTAAAACCTATTGTCTAAATATGGCGATTTTTAAAAAACAATTCCTCATAACGTGGCGACAATGTGGCCATTTTTTTATAAAAAAAGAAAAAGAAAGGAAAAGAAAACCAAACCAAACAAAGCCTTCGTACATGTCGCAAGGGTTTTTCGTTTTTTGCCGCCAGGAATGCGAAATTTCGCGAAAACAACGAGAAGAGCTTCTAGAGCTTCTAGAGTCGAGACAAAAACCCTGCACAAATTCAAACGCACACACACGAAGCAGCAAGGTCCCAAGCATTAGATTATTGAAGTTCGAAAGAAGTAGTTGAATCTAGAAATTTGGAGCTGTGGATCTTAACATCATCTACTTTGCATCTGATTATGAAGTGATTGCCAACAATACTGCCGCGAAACAGCTCCTCCAGACTATATATCATTTGATCTTGGAACAAAAAAACATGCAAGAATCTCAAAGCTCATCAACCAATGAGTTTGCTCGTCGTCCTATCTCCCTCGCCGTCACTCCAGACTCCAGACTCTTTGTGTTTCATTTCAATTCCAGAGAATCCACACTCTTTGTATTCCAGTTCAATTCCAGACAATCCAGACTCTTTGTGTTCCATTTCAATTCCAGACAATCCAGACTCTTGTGTTCCATTTCAATTCCAGACAATCCAAACTCCTTTTTGTGTTCCATTTCAATTCCAGACGATCCAGACTCCTTTTTGTGTTCCATTTCAATTCCAGACGATCCAGACTCTTTATGTTCCATTTCAATTCCAGACAATCCATACTCTTGTGTTCCATTTCAATTCCAGACAATCCAGACTCTTTGTGTTCCATTTCAATTCCAGACAATTCACGTATCAGTCATAAGGAGTTGCGAAACAGATTCCATTCCCTCTACGATCCTCTCTCGTCATCATCAACGAAATCAGGAGCAATCTCGGAATCGTGGAGCGCAAGGCATCAGAAGTTCGAAACCTTTACTTCCGTTGTGCAGGTGGAGCTCAACGAGCTGAATCTTAGTATAAGCATCAGAAGGCAACGGAACACATGCGTTAGACAACTGACGTCGTCCGCAAGTCCGCCCCGTTGATCGCTTTCGTCTTTTGGAGAAAAGAGAAAGCAATCGGTGGCGGAGAACACAGGGTTTCCGGCAGTCTCCTTCTCTTTCGGAGCACCGTGCGCACTTGTGCGCGTAGCTAGAGAGGAAAGGAGCGAGCGAGAAAGGTTTTGAAAGTTTCTGAAGAAAATCTTTTGCAGGTAGTAGCAGCGATGGCGGCCGTCGCAGTTGACATGGAAATTCCGAGAAACGACAATCGATTGTCGTTGCCTGGAGAGGTGGCGGTGGCAGAGAACCTCGCCTTGCTCCCGTCCCCTCGTTATCCGTCCATGCCGCGGTTTGCTGCAACACGACAGTCTCACTCCGACATTGACGCCACAGAAATTCGTAGCGCAACCTTCAAGGTCAGTTTGGAGATGGCGAAGATTTTTCTTTTTCCTGCCTGCGGTAGCTTAGCTGTTCCATTTTTCTCGATCCTTGTTCTGATCTAATGTTGGTTCTTTGTTGTTCCTGGTCTCTACTATGGGAAAAGGTGGAAGGAATGGTGTGTGCAGCATGTGCGGGTTCAGTAGAGAAAGCCGTCAAAAGATTGCCTGGAATCCAGGATGCAACTGTAGCTCTTCTCCGAAACAGGGTTCAAGTTCTCTATAGACCTGCTTTTGTTGAGGTAACATACTTCTTCTGATCATCATCTCTCACACATGCATGCTGCCTAGCAACTCTCTTTTTGCAAGCACTCATTTTGCTACAGGAGGAAGAAGAAAGAGACTGAGAACTCTCAATTTCCAGGAATAGAAACCTTTGTTTTGTAGTCTGATAACTCGGATCCAGCATTAGGATTTACAAATGAAATGCTTGATTTTGTTTCTTTCCAGGATACAACAATTTGTGAAGCAATTGAAGATGCTGGTTTTGATGCCAGCATCATTGCAGAGGAGGGAGACTCATCAGGAATCATCATTGGCCGTTTCCGGATTGAAGGCATGACATCTACGGCATGCTCAGATTCAATTGAAGCTGCTCTCAACCAGGTTCCTGGAGTCAAGAGAGCATCCGTTGCTCTGATTACAGAAGAGTCAGAGGTTGAATACGACTCCAGGCTCATTACACATTTGCAGCTCATGAGTGTGATCACCAATCTTGGCTTCAAAGTCGAGCTTATCAGTGCAGGGGAGGAAAGAAACAAAGTCTGGTTGGAATTGCAAGGCTTGAATTCTCAATCAAGCATTGAGCTCATCAAAACTTCTCTGGAAGCTCTTCCTGGTGTGACAACTGTGGACATGGATACTGATGGAAGTATGGTGGAGGTTGCATATGATCCTAATAAGACAGGACCAAGGTACTTCATCGAAGCTATTGCACAAACAGGACCTCCAGGATTGTACACAGCAAAGCTCTCTGCACCAGAGAATGGAGGAGGTCCTGATCACAGCAACGAAATCAAATGGTATAAGAAGTATTTCTTCTGGAGCTGTGTTTTCACAGTTCCTGTCATTCTCCTCTCCATGATCTTCATGTACATTCCAGGAACAAAACAAGGTCTGGACAAAAGTGTAGTGAACAGGCTAACAGTCGGTGCTCTTCTCCGCTGGATATTGTCAACTCCTGTGCAATTTGTCATTGGGAGGCAATTCTATGTGGGAGCTTACAGATCTCTGCGTAACGGGTCAGCCAACATGGATGTTTTGATTGTGTTTGGTACCAATGCAGCATATTTTTACTCCCTATACACAGTGCTGCGGTCGGCAACATCCGCAACTTTTAAAAGCAGTGATTTCTTCGAAACCAGTGCAATGCTCATCTCCTTCATCCTCTTGGGGAAGTTGTTGGAAGTTGTGGCAAAGGGAAAGACTTCAGAAGCCATATCTGAGCTCATGAACCTTGCACCTGTTACTGCCACACTCCTCACTATTGATGAGCAAAACAATGTTTTGCAGGAGCAAGAGATCAGCTCTCAACTCATTCAACGGAAAGACATCATCAAGGTCTCTCTGTACCCTCACGTCTCATCACACTTGGGTACAAAGTTTTGAAACTAAATTCTAAGGACTTGCAATGTCTCAGGACTTTGATGCTGATTTCTTTTTTGCAGATCTTGTGCTTTGGTATTAATAAGAGTAGATTTTGTTTGACTGTGCAGGTAGTACCAGGCTCAAAGATACCAACAGATGGTGTGGTAAACTGGGGCCAGTCATTTGTGAATGAGAGTATGATCACTGGTGAAGCACGTCCAGTGCCTAAGAAAATAGGGGACAAAGTGATAGGGGGAACTATGAATGAGAATGGGGTACTTCATGTGAGTGCAACACATGTTGGAGCTGAGACAGCACTCTCTCAGATTGTTCGCTTGGTTGAAGCTGCTCAAATGGCCAAAGCCCCAGTCCAGAAGTTTGCTGATTTGATCTCAAAGTACTTTGTGCCTTCGGTAATTGAATTTTCTCCCCGCTTTTGATTTGTCTTCTCATTCCCATTTGTCATATTCTTTTGCTTTTTCCAGTTGCATATCTCCAACAATATGCCATCTGGGGGAAATCCATGGCAGGTGGTGGTAGTATCAGTCCTTACGTGGCTTGGATGGTATGTTGGAGGGAAAGCTGGCTCCTACCCAAAATCATGGATTCCTTCATCAATGGATGAGTTTGAGCTTGCGCTGCAGTTTGGCATATCAGTGCTTGTGGTTGCTTGCCCCTGTGCACTGGGCCTTGCCACTCCAACTGCTGTCATGGTGGCAACTGGTAAAGGGGCATCTCAAGGTGTCCTTATAAAGGGTGGTCAGGCCCTGGAAGGAGCCCATAAGGTAGGTCGCTCTGTCTGTGTCTTGAGGCTGATCATCCTTTGTTTCTTCTCTGTCTCTTGCTTTTAGTGTCTTATGGCCATAGAGGAGACTGCCAATCTTTCATGGCATGAATTTGATTTCCCTTGTGCTGTTAGTTCACATGCAGAGAGGCATGTTTTGATAAAATACTAACACCATGTGGAGCCAGGTGAAAACAATTGTGTTTGATAAGACAGGAACTCTCACTATTGGTAAACCTATTGTTGTCAATACAAAGCTGTACAAGAACATGGCACTCCAGGTCTTCTATGAGACAATTGCTGCTGCTGAGGTATGTTTTAATCCTACTTCCCAATTGAGGCGTGGGTCTGATCACAATTTTTTGTGGGTATGTCACATCTGAAGGCAGAGGTTTTTAGAAGACCAATGGATTTTTGGCCTAAGTATCTTAGTTTTAACATCGGCAGGTCAACAGTGAGCATCCACTTGCAAAAGCTGTGATGGAATATAAGACAAAACTTTGCAGCAGTCATGGACAAAGAGAGGATCCACTGCCTGAAGCCAAGGAATTTTTTAACATACCTGGCCAAGGTGTACACAGCATAGTGGATGGGAAAGAGGTGCTGGTGGGGAACCAAAAACTCATGGTAGAATATAGCATTGAGATTCCTGAAGAGGTTGCTGAGGATTTGCATGAAACTCAGATGCTGGCAAGAACAGGGGTTTTGGTTGCCATCGACAGAGAAATTGTTGGTGAAGTTGCCATATCTGATCCTGTCAAACCTGAAGCAGCTGCTGTGATTGAATGCCTAAAGTCCATGGGGATTCGAAGCATGATGGTGACAGGAGACAATTGGGACACTGCTATGACAATCGCAAGAGAATTGGGAATTGAGAGGACATCAGTTTATGCAGAATCACTGCCCAAAGACAAAGCAAATATTATTAAGGAAATTCAGGTCTGTCTTGCACCGTGCAACCCACTCTGGTTTTCAAGCTTGGAGTAAGCTCCAGAGGAACCTATAGATTTCCTGCCCTTTGAACTTGGCGTAGTAGTTCCTAGTAATTTCTGGAGCTACCAATAGGGCATGAAAATGGCTTGTATACATGGACAGTGTCAAGCTTTCTGAATAACTCTTGTGATACAGTATCTCAACCATCAACATGAGCTTGTGAGAGAAGTGAGATTCAGTTTCATGGAGTACGTATTGGTCTCATATTGGTCTCTTTAGGAGATCAATGGAGATGTGTTCTGTGATTATGATTGCCTGGAATAATTGTAGCGATTGTTGGTGATTTACAGACAACAGGAATAACGGTAGCAATGGTTGGTGATGGTATCAACGACTCTCCTGCCCTTGTTGCAGCAGATGTGGGCATGGCAATAGGGGCAGGAACAGACATAGCTATTGAAGCAGCAGACATTGTTCTGATGAAGAGTAACTTGGAGGATGTCATCACTGCTATTGACCTCTCCCATAAGACATTCCACCGGATTCGATTAAACTACGTGTGGGCATTGGGTTACAATGTTCTAGGAATTCCCATTGCAGCTGGAGTACTTTTTCCATCCACACAATTTCGGTTGCCTCTGTGGGTTGCTGGTGCAGCTATGGCAGCATCTTCTGTGAGTGTGGTCTGCTCCTCTCTCCTTCTCAAAAACTACAAACGGCCAAACGTGGTCCACAACCTTCAAGCTCAATGGAAGCTGTGATCTTTCTTGCACAGGTCAACTCTTTTTTTGTTCATTCAATTCTTCTGGAAGTGACTACATTTGATTTCTGTCTGTTAACACCATCCTGAACATTTTGCATTCAGCAGGCACCACAGCATGCACTGTAGTCCCTGAAGGTAGACAAAAACATTACACCCTGATTTTTGTAAATGAATGGTGCCACAATTGGGGACTATAGTTGTCCAACCTGTGTAGTTTGTGGTACTGTTGGAGTGATTCTTTTGAGTGTGCAAATTGGTGCTTCATTTTTCCCTATCAATAACTGATAGGGCTGTACCAAAGCTTGTATATTATTCCAGTTCAAGTGAGTAATAAATTGGTTTTTTCCGGCTCAATGGTCTCCTTTCTATGTGTTGGAGTATGTGTGGGCTCCCACTGCAGCATGTACAATCTGGATGAGCAAAGCCTTTCTCGTTTCCCATATCCAAATCCCTTCAAGCAGCTCCTTATCTGAAACTCAGGTTTGACATGTTCTACAGTTTCATTTCTGCAGGCTTGGAGCTTGTGTGGGCTCCCATGGTGCATGCACAATTTGGAGTGAGAAAAGCTCTGTCTTTCTCCACAAACAAAATTCTTCAAGCACTGCCATATCTTAAACTCAGGTTTGGCATGTTCTACAAGGAGATGGTTTTTGCTTGCTTGCATCTCCCATTTTAAGGTCATGATCTCATCTTCCTTACCAATTTCCTTTCTGTTTTGATCCTCATCCTGCAGCAAAAACACTCTTTCAGAAAAACAGTGGATTATATACTACCCATTTAGACAAAAAAATTGGCAGCTTGTCTCTTCACTGAATTAACATTGATCTTAAAATGAAGAAAAATTGTAATGGTTCTGCTGTTGACATTACTGTTGCCCCTAATTTTATTTTCTACAATTCAAAAGTTTTGAAGCTTTTACAATTAGCATCTGTTTCTTGTCAAGCTCTTGACCTTATCCACTTACTGAAGATGTTTTGAAGCTCTTACAACTGGCATCTGTTTCTTGTCAAACTCTTGATCTTATCTACATTCTGAAGATGGAATTTCCCAATGCTATGTGCTGTGCAGATCTTCACTCGGTTTGGAAATGAAACGGTTCTTAGGTGCCCATTTTCCTAAACTTTCTTATTGCTTGTGTGCCATCATAAGTTCAGTTCAGCCATTCTTTCCTCAATAGGTAACATTGAACATTTCTTTAGTGAAACTGAGTAGGACTAGCCATTCAAATCAGCAATAGAAATCTCTGCAGATACCTGTTTCAACATCCACCTTTCAATCAGTTCACTCTCACCTTATGTTGCCTCAAAAGATCTTAGCAGCACATCCATTAACTGTCAAGTAAAAGCTCAACATGGCGAAAACCCTTACACATTTTGCTCCTCTGTTGGTTGCTAGGTCTCAGTGTTTTGTCTTGACAGCCAGACATGAAAGCACTTGCATGCTTTACATCTGAAATTGGCTGTATCACACCACACACTTGAAGCAAAGACAAAAAAGAGACCTGTCTACATCAGTCCTGGGCTCAACAGAAGTGTTTACTCATGTTCCAGCTGCAGCACACGTGAGGTTGGTACCCCCATATCCAATGTTTAGTCTGAAGAGAAATAACTAAACTCTTATCATCAGTAACTTGATTCTATTACCACTCTCAAATTAGATGTTTCAAACCAACATTTGTTAATATGGACAAGACATGAAAATTGTAGTCATAGATTCAATGTGATGTTCATATCCTTGTCCTTTCTTCAGCTTCACAAAAGAGTCTGGATTCTAGCTTGTTAGCTTTTTCTCGGAAGCAGATTAGAAAGCAGCTGGTCACAATGCTTTAGAAAGCCACAGGTGACCAGAATCAAGTGTAACACCGGATATGATATGCAAGAGATTTCCACACACAAGCAGGGACGGACACAGATAGCAAATGGCATTGAAACTGAACACAGACCTTTTTATTATATCCAATTGATCAATGCTACAAAAGAATCATATCAGATTCTTATACATGGCAGAGAAACCCTGTCCAGGTTCCAGCAGTACGTTACCAAGTGCTTTGTAAACAACATGCACACACAATAGTGACTACATACAAATTGCCAACTATCTGTTCAATAGCCCTGTGCAAAAGCCCTTTCCCGTTACGTGGGGGGAGAGGCAAAACCTTTTGCTTTGACACAAATGGTCAGAGCACCGCACACAAGATGAGCTATAGACAGAATTGACGCCCCAAAAAGAAGACCCCCACAAGGCTGGCTGGTAGAATTGAACCAAAAAGTAAAGATATCACAAGAGCACATATTGCAACAACTATTCACAAAAGTCCTTTTTTTTTTTGAATGGAGAAGCAGATCCTCCCTCAACATGAGCAAAGGAAAGTGATCTAGATTCCTCCCTGTCTCTCTCGCACCTGAATATAGAAGAAGAAGGTGCAATGGAAGGGATACAAAACCCATTATGACTTCACAGTTTACTGCAGTAAAATGCACTAATTGGAAACCACAACAAGCATTTCTGCTACATGACATCATGAAGGAAGAAGAGCAAACATGTGATGTGAATAGTCAGGCCCAACTTCGACAATCTCTTTGGGGATTTGCATGGCACCACACCCTTGAGGCAATGGAGAATGCCAAGTTTATCTTCTGCTGCTCATTTACTGAAGCAGCAAAGCCAGCCCTGCACCAAGATCAAAAGTCCACAAACCACAACTTTAAGCTCATGCTCAATGCATCAGATGAAAAGAAGCCGAGCCACTTCCATAGGCTTTTATATGCACTCCTTGACTGAAATACAAGCACAACCTGCACCTTGCTGTGAGTACATTCTCAACTTATAATATGCATGTAGCAAAATCCCCTTCCTTCCAAATAAAACTTATGCACCTCTGCTAACAACTCCTGACAACAAAGAATGGGTAGTACAAGCTTTTCAACAAAGCAAACAAGTACAGCTGCACCAGGGACAAAATGAAACAGGAAACAAATGCTGGTCAACCTGAGAGCAGTTTATCTTAATATGCAGGAATTATGACAAGACAGAGATCATAACTACTCACAGAACTTTGAGTTTGTTTCCTTGATCGTTCGCTTGGCTGTCTCTGATGTGGGTCCTCAAAACTGCTTGCTGCTGGTTCGTTCATCTGTGGAATGCGCACAGGTCCACCCTCCTTCTTCTCAACTGATGCTTTTTGGAATATCATTGTGAACCCCTCACCAGCAGTAGGGTCCTTTGCATCCCAGGCTCCAAATTTGGGCAATGTCCCACCCTTTGCTGGCTGTCAACAATCCATACAACATAATTCAGACAAACAACAAAAGAATTGACCTATGATTGCTCCAAACTAAATCAAAATTTGGACCTCAACATCTTGCAGATGTAATTGCAACACACAAGGAAGATATTCCCTCCAAACTTACTGGCTCTTCTGGCCTTCCAGCTCCTGCACGTAGTCGGGATTTGTTGACAGGTGTGCCTGGTGCAAATACTGACCCATCATCCCCAGATGCACGCCTACCTTTCTCCCATGCAGGGGAAGAAGCACCACGTCCAGCCTCCCTTGTTGTCAGCCTCCCAGGATAAGAAGGGTGCATTGGTGACCGGTCTGTATTGTGGCTGGAACCCTCTGCACTACTCCGATCTGAATTATGGTTGGAATCTCGATCTATTACACCACGCCTAGGTGGATCAGAAGGCACTGCTGCTCTTGTAGGACCCCCAGCAGGGCCCCCTCTGCCTACATAGCGAGGATTGTCTGCACGGTTTGCAGAAGGTTCCTGTGAATATCGCCCAGGATGTTCTGTCTGGTGGTGTGTATCTGCCTCCTCCTGGCTGGGGGCATGCTCATGACGCTGATGAGGAGCTTCAACAGCAGTTCTTCCACGTGGGGCAACAGGCCGGTCTTCACTTGGAGGTAGGTAACCATATGCAGCAGCTAGGGCAGGGTTCTCAGCTGGATCATTGGGATTTATAATTTTCCCACCCTTTTCAGCACGTGCATGCTCAAATACAGCAGTGTAAGCTGGAGTGTTGGCATTCGCATCCCAGTTCCCAAACTTTGGAACATGGGGGCGATTCTGCATTCATAAGTCGAACACATTTCAGCAAGGTGAGAGACTGAAAACACCAAGGAAATGCATATGGGAACATTTCAAGAAAATTATGTATCTTCACAACCGTTGAGAATTTCACCATGCTTACAATCTAATTCAGCTTGAATAGAACTCAGAGATGACTGGATACTCAGATTATAAAGACTTTTGATCCCATGGACAGTGAAAAAGATGAGACAGAGAAAGAGAGAAAAAACAGATTGGTTTGAACAACAGCAACAACCTTCAGCAGCAACATGTAGCAACTAAAACATTCCACTGACTTCATCAACTCCAGCAATGGTGGAGATCAATGACATACATTAACCAAGACTATCTCTGTACTATCTCCATGCATACTGAGAATTCTCAATACTAGAGTTCTAAGTCAACCTGAAAAGAATTGAGAGATGACCCATAATTGGGTCATGGACATTTCAGATCTGAAAACATAACAGCAACCAATCAGCAAGCATGGAAAAGGGAAACCCAACCCTAAAGAAAAGAGGAAAAAGGACCAAAAGAAAAAATTGAGCAGTGTTGTGAATGACAGAGATGGTCATATGCACATTTATGGAGCTTCAGTAGCAACACGTGTGGGATTGACCAACTACCATAACATCCACATAGACTTCATCAGTTCCTAGCAAATGTGTGGAGATTGGCATCAAGCATTTAACCAACAAACAGAGTTTTCTGTCACAGCAACCAGCGACAACAAGAAGACTTAGCCACAATGCTGTGACTAGCTGGCCAGATCAACTAACCTGAAAGACAAGAAGATGACCAACAAAACTGTGAAGAGAGAATATGACTCATGAAAAAGATTGTGAACAAGATTATTTCTTGATTACCAATTATAATCAAGTCAGTTGAGAAATAATCAATAAAGAGACTTGCAACTTGGGTTGCACAACATCAAAAAGAGCAGCTTGTATACTCTAGCTAATGTTCTCCTGGATAATAAGAATGAGAAGACTACAAAATCTATGCAACAGTTTTGAGGGCACCCAGAAAACTTCCATTGCAACAATGATTACACTTATGCCAACAATAGAGACCTCTCATCAGGGCATTCAAATTACACAGACAGTACATGAGAAGTGGATGCACAGGTGCACCAATTTTTGAAGAGACATTTACATATGTATCTACTAAATGCAAAGAAAATCCAAACTGCAAATGAAAAGGGTATGCAAATTGTGTCAAGATTGTGACTGACAGAGAGGAAAGAAACACATATATGGGCGATTGCAGTGAAATCTGCACAACAAAACTTTGAAGATAACAAGACAATGAGTGCAAGTCATAACCTTGGTGAGAGTTGCACACAAAGAGACAGACCATCAGATGTCACCTTCATCACAAATAGCAGTGACAAGCTGCCATGACTACACACTACTGACTTCATCAGCTCCCCCAGAGTGAGAGGAAAGAAAAAAAGATCAAAACGTGGGGAACATGCATCAGAACAAATGCAACAGCTAAACTCGGGCAAAAACCTACAGCTATAGACAAGTGTAATATCAGCATGATACCCACTGTAACTCTGCAGCCATATTTCAAGCAGTCTCCAAATTGCAGAGAGCTGCCTGGAGAATGCTACATGGGATCACCAGGGATCCCTAATTTCTAGTAACAAAATCATATCAATCAAACCCTCTAGAGACAAGGCTTTTGGGGATGGAGGGGAACCCAGAAATGCTCAACTTTGAAAATCATCATGTGGGAGATTGCCATGGTGATGCAGATACTAACAAGAAAGAGATATATAACACCATGTGCGAGAGAGAGAAAAAGAAACACAGACATAGGGAAAAACCAACAGGGACAACCCCTCTTTCCATCTCTTGAAAGTGAATACAGCTGCTGATGATGAGCTTGCCACCCAAAACAAAACTCTCGCTTGCTCTAGCACTTGTAGTGGACAAAGAAACTCTGAAAGTCAAAAGATTCAGAAGACAAAAACACTTACGGCCATCTCAGAGAAATCTCTCTCTCTCAGTCCGTGGCACGCTTCTTGTTTGTTTGTCTCTCGCCAGTTGCCTTTGGACTGGTACCCAATACGAAGACTCGTCGTCTGCAGCTGACCTACCACCTAAAACCGCCACCCCTTCCCCACCGTTCTCAAAATCTCCAGGGAAGAAGAAGAAATCCACTCAGATCAGTCGGTAAAGCTGAGAAGAAGGTGCTGCTGCTGTTGCACTCGAAGCAGCTCCGAGCCTAGTTAGGTTCCTACCCTGCCCCGTCCTGCTGGTCTGTTTGTGTGAGTGGAGCGGTAGACAGAAGAGAGGCAAGCAGACAGGGCGCGCCAGGGGTAGGCAGACACCAGCCAGCTAGACTGCTTGCAACAGTAGTCCCCACACTCGATGTTCATCCGTTTGCATCATGGGTGGATGATGGCGCTTTGCCGAATCTTTCCTCTCTCTGTCTCTCTCTCTCTGTGTTTCTCTCTCGCTTCTGCGGGTGTTCGTGGACCCCACTGATCATGCATCTCTACCTTTCTCTGGGGTGAGGTTTGTATGGAGAGTTTTGGAGCAACCCATCTCCTTTTCTCCATGTCGGCTTATTAGTTTTCTCTCCCAATGCTACATCATGCCTCGTCCTCTACCTCTACTAGATGATCATTCCTCCCCGGCCTCCATCGCCACCCATTGCCTCTGGATTCATGCAACACAGAGAGAGACCCTAAACCCTAAAGAGATCTTCACATTGTGGTTTGTGCTAAAGACGCAATCTTCAAGCTCCATGAAGAAGTAAGTTTCTGGCAGCTTGAAACTACTAGTGAAGCTTAGGACATTTCAGACAAAAAACACTTGTGTTTGTTGTTGTTGTCGCATCTCAGAACAAGCAGCAGCAGCACCTAAAATTGTCTCAAAGAAGGAGGAAGAAGAAGAGGAGGAGGGTCTCTTGTTGCTGCGACAACTGGTGATCATGGCCACATTTTTAGCTGGCTCAGGACCACTAGTGTATGGCTTCACTGCCATAGGAAAAGGATCTGGCAGTTTGTGCAAAATGGTATGCAGAAGCTTGTCCCTGCAACAACAACTACCATCATTGCTCTTTGGCTTACCAAGAAGGAAAGTGCATTCTCCTGTTGCCACTGTCAGAGCAGCAGCATCCATTTCTCCCATGTTTGGTGGTACCAACAACTCCTTCCTTGCTCTTGCACTGCCACCCATGATTTCCTGCACACTCACTCACTCACACAACAACAATTCTTCAATGCTCCTTCCCTTAACAACAAACAGTTTTGAAACTCTTTTGCCATCGATTTTAGAATTCAATGCAACAATATTCTTGCACTCGACAATTGTCATATCTCAAAACTCTTCAGCATTCTTTACAGAAGAAATCTCAGCAGATATGGCAACAGGAAGTCCAAAGAAGAAGAGACCAGCAATAGATTCTCATGTATCCAGTTTTTGAACTTTGTAGACCAGCAGAATATCCCAAAGCTCCATAATCATCTACATGGTGGAGATTATGTGGCCATTGTGCAGATGAGATTCTGAAGCTGGCAACATTCCAAACAGGAAATGGAGAGGATGCGGTTGGTGTTGTCCGTGGTGACACTATCTGGTACATAACATTATTTTACTATGGTAACCCTGCACAGTGATGATGATGGTGCAAAATTCTCATTTTTTCTTGACAGCTTGATCGTTAACAAGGGTTTCTGATCTGTGATCCATCTCTCTTGGAAGGTCTGTATACCAGCAGCACAACAAAACTCAAGTGATCCACACAAAGTTCTGTGAATGCCAGCTAGAGAGGATATGATAGGGTTGAAAGAAGCTGAAGGAAAATGAGAGTTTTTGTCTCGTAAACTGATGGGGACTGAAGAATTGGATTCAGGCATTTGCAGGATGTGGTGAAATTGCCCCAGAGCATATTACCGGCACAGTTGTCTGACATGGTGGGTGTCATCCAGCATTGGGACCTGCTCAAGAACAGGTGCAGTTTTCCAGTGATGTGGTGGATTCAGGGGGGTTAGGAGGCTGCTGAATTTTTTTGGTAGAATTACACACCTTCTGACTCAGGGAGTAACTCATCTTGAGGTGAGCGATGTTTTGTGAAATCTGTCAGCACAAGCCTTGATGCCTCAACAGTTCCCCAGCCGATTGAGGAATCCATGTTGTGTTCTTGTATGGTGTAAGTTCCACTTATCTGCCAAGTTTATCCGGGCAGAGTTTAGGGTTTAGTTTAGGGTTCATGCAACTCCACAGAGCCCTCATGGAGTTGCATGAATCATCCATACCTATTCCAATTTATAGGTGTCAATTCACTCTAGCACAGCAGACCTGAAGGGTTTAGGGTTCAGGCACTCAACAAATCTATTCTTCTTGTGACCAAACTGCAGCCGCAAAATCACAGT
>Ga0209208_10006876_pt1 | contig 15617 bp, 10 predicted proteins | sample S1TSphfallax_3_FD_187694 | JGI IMG/M metagenome (GOLD analysis project Ga0209208, IMG submission 187694) | Host-associated microbial communities from peat moss isolated from Minnesota, USA - S1T2_Fd - Sphagnum fallax MG (SPAdes) (version 2) | ecosystem: Host-associated > Plants > Peat moss >...
GTTTCCAAGACCGAAACCTGAAAACTTTTAGGATGTGATTTTCAGGATGTGGGATCTCAATTTTGGGACCTGGATTTCACACAGGGGGCTTCACAGTGGCCTTCGGCCACGGGCACCCACTAGTATCCTCATGATTAAATTACACATTTCTTGGTCATTTGCAAAAGGTAATGAACCATATTCATAAATTGTCATAAATGTGGAACATTTCCACTGGCAATTTGTGTCCTAATTTCAATGGATAGGAGATTAAATACTTCTAGATGTATAAATTGATGTACAACAAATTGTTTGTCAACATAAAAATGTTTATTCATGATAAATTTAAATATAAAACTTGGGTTCCATGTTATTGCACACCAAAAGTGATTATCAACTTTTTAAATTTTATTTTGTTCCCATATCATTTTCCAATATTTCATCATTATTTATGTCAATATCAAATTTATTTTGAATTGATATAAATATCAAGGACATGGAAAAAGAAATTTTAAAAAACACATATTAAATTTACTTTTCAAATCCTTGTTGATGCATAGGGGAAAGGAGTGAGTTATAAGGAAAGTTAGTAGGAAACAAGGTAGTTATTAGAAAAAATGAAGTGAGGTAGTTAGGCTTGGGAATGAGGTAGGTATGAATTGTTTTTGGAACTACCATAGGAAGAACTATACAAAATCAATTTTATAGTGAGAACAATATGAAGGATTATGAAAAATCTTTCATGCATATAAATACCAATTTTTTAAATTTTCTCATCATTGGAATGAATATATGTCGTATGTTTATATATGATGTGCATTGATATGTATCTCCTATAAGGTTCAATATATAGACTTTAACTTAAAGTAAATTCCTAAATTATTTAATTATTAAATATATGTGTGATTAATGATAATAAACTCATGTACATTATAACAAAACTCATTGCATGCACATGCATTATTTTTATTTCATGAAAATTTTAGCATATTTTGTGTGTATATATATCCATGAAATGATATCTTGTATCATCATAAGAATTAATGGAAGAAAAATGAAATTATTTTTTTTTTGAAACGTATGATTTCATAAAAGGCCCATAAATTATATGACAACTAAAATCATGTTGAAAAAAAATTCACATTAAAAGGAAAGGATATTGTTTTGAAGGTTTCATAAATACAAGCTTTTGGGAACTTTATGTTAAATAAAGGCATTTCTTATAGCATATTTATTGAACACGTTTTGTAAACAAATCTAAATGTTTATTGAAACATGATAGGTTATCCTTTTCATTTAAAATTATTATAATCATTTTCAAAAAAAATAAATGGTATAAAAATTTATGAAATATGAAAAGAAATGTCATTTTAAGCATTTTTCTGTTTCATTAACATAAGTTATAATGTTTACATCATTTCAATTAATATATAATAATAGTATTAAACAAAAAAATGGATGTGGACATGTGTTGTAAATGGACATAAATTGAATATGCTTATCCAAACATGTTTTTCCCAATGAATATATAACTCATTAAAAGTTTGTAAGGTTTTGTAAGGCTAACTAAAGGACTTGGGAATTAAAACTTAGGAAATTAAACACCTACTTGGATGGATACCATTTAATGTTGCTTGTAACAAATTTCATCACTTATTTTGTCATGAAAAAAATCACAAGTAAACAAAGATGGAAAAAAAAGAAAAAAACACCCTGGAAAACCCATACTTGTTAATGAAACAATTTGTATAATTAAACCAATGTTTATAAGAATTTAAAAACTTTGCAAATTTTCCACATATAGGAAAATCCCATGGGATTTGCAAAATAATGTGTACACACATATCTTCATATTTTGCATATTTTGCATCTTTTATGTCAATACATCCTATTTGTTTGGGGCATTGATGCAACATACCAGTTTCAATAACCATGAAATAAGGCAAAACAAGTCAATATATTAATTCTTCTCTATGACATATGCCAATTTCAAGATTTTTTTTTATCAATAATAAATGTCAAAGTCATTAATATCACACATCCATGTGTTTGCACACTATTAGTGCTAGTAAAATGTACATACTAGTTAGGCATTGCCTTGTTTTGTTCCTATTCTAGATGTTGTTCAACCTTACCCAAACCACCAAAAATCATAGAATTAAAAAAAAATTGAGATCCATACAACCCAAACATGTGATGCAATATCTTGCAAAGACATGTTGGGATTTGAATTCAACCATTTGCAAGAGGACCAAAAGGCCTAAACACAAGGTTATAATTTCAATACAAGAAATTAATTCCTAACCTTGCAAAGGAAGCCCAAAGTTTCCAACACACTCTTGTTCAACATGAAAAACTTAAATACTTATCGATTTTAATATGAATTCTATAAATAAACAACCAAAATTAGGCCTAATGATTTGACATGTGTAAAGTCTAAAAGAAATGTCATCAATGTTTGTGGTAATGAGTATATTCCCCTATCATCGTACCACTTGTCAAGCTCCATTACATTCTCCGAATAGAACCAATGAATGAAATATTTGGAAATAACAAGGTCCCAAGTCATATTGCCCCACATTATTGTAACATATTTGTATTTCTAGATTAATACACAAGCTAATATCCCTTGTAGTACATGGTAATTACAAAAAAAAAGAAAAAAATTCATGAATTTGTTGTCAGAAACATGTAGAGCTTGACATTAGGGTCCATTCATGGTTGGGGTACACAAAAGGAATGACTTGCCCCAAAATCACTCTCAAAACATTACTTTGAATGACCATTAAATTTATGAAATAATTTATTTGATAAAAAAAAATCATTAGATATTCACATGTTTCTTAATTAAAATTGTAGTGATTTTTTGTGATTTGAATTATTAAAACATGTTCTTAAATGTCATGAAAGATGGAGCTCATGAATTGTGTCCCATTGCAAAGTTTTATTGAAAAAGAGTTAACAAAAATAGCAATATTTGTTCAAATTGCTCCATATTTTAACCAAAAATAAAATAAAATATGTTCTACTTAATGGCATAAGTTTTTATTATGATAAATCACCAAATTTTGTGGAATTGATGGTAGAATCTTGATTTTTTTCATAAAAATATGCGTTAATAAGGACAGTCAAATTAATTTTGTTAATTACAAAATTACATTCCAAAGATTTGAAAGAGGTATAAGAAACATGGGTGCAAAAAAAAGACATTATTTGATGTATTTAATAGGGTTTTGGCACTCCAAATGAGAATATGTCATTTTAAAATGTCAAAGTAGTCATGCATTCCTTTTTAGATTATACTTGAACGTGACATTCAAGATTTGTTCAATTGATTTGAATAATTCATAATAACACTTATTGGTTGAAAGACTAAACATATAGACCCCATTTCATTGTTTAGCATCTTAGAACATTCATTTTGTTAAATCCTTGCTTTATTATTCAAGACATAAGACAAATGGGTGTCATGGTTCCTATTTGGTACCCCAACCATGAATGCACCCATTAATATGTCATTTTGTTACAATTTGAACCTTTTAATTTCATGGCACATTTGTTATTAACCAAGATATATTTGCTTCATCTATTTCATTTTTGTTCATGTTATTCATGGTAATTAACCCACTCAACCTCTTAGGCTAGATTGAAGATTGTTGTATTTTTATTTTTCTTGGCGGACGAAAACAATCTTGACATATTATATAATTGCAACACTTTCATATGGTTTTCCATGTGTTTCATTTGATGCAAACACCAAGTTTGATCAAGTCATACTTAAAAACATATATGTTTGCTTGAAGCATGAAATACCTTTGATTGTCAAATGGCAAAGATCCATGGATATTCATCCAAAACAAAATTAAAAACACCTCAAATTACAAAAAGGATGCAATTCAATATACTTGACATAATTTGCACAATAATGTTTTTTGCATTATATACATCATTGCTACTTACTTACACACCCATTCCTCAACACACACACACAACAATAACCCATCAAAACATAAATCCTACACAAAATTAATCAAGATCTATATATTTGCAATATTTGCAATTATTGTGCATAAAAGAAACACATTGACGTAGAGAAACACAAATTACCAACGATGAGGGGGGGTTGTTCTTTGAAAAAGAATTCCAAAATTTTCATGTGCATGTGGTAGCTTATTACATCATTAAAATTATTGTAAAGTGAACAAGTATGCCACTACTAGCACATGTTGGCAATCAACTAGATTCAACTTCATCATGAATCCCTTTCAACAATTCTACAACCCCAAACGTTGTCACATCATATGAATATAAAATCACACAAGACTACATCATTTTTCAAATTGTAGAAAAATCTTTATAAATTACATAAGACTACATGCACCCATAGATTTTAAATCATAGAAAAATCTCCATAAATCACACAAGATTGCATGTAGCATTTTTCATATTGTAAAAAAATTCCACAGCCACATAAAACTACAATGCATTAATTGACCATGAAAAGATTTAGTTGGACTAAAAATCTAATGTTTTGGTTTAGGATGAGATTTTAGAAACTCCATAAAATCTCCACAATATTGCATAACAGTGCGAGAATTCATAATGATATCACAAGTAAATAATTTTGTTTACAAATCAAATATCAACATTAACGGTTTAAAATGGATGTTGTGGAAGTTTTGAGAATGGGAGTGATGGAATGGTGTATCCTAATGATTGCTTTGCACCCCTTGTTGTTTTGCAAAATTAACAACAAATAAAACCTTTTGTGTTTTCTCATTGTTGTCTTTTTGTTGTGAAACAAAATGGGAGGAGAAAAACCTTTTTTTTGTAAACTAAAGTGATGTTGATGCTTACTCAAAACTCCAAAACCTAAAGTTCTTCTCATGTGATGATAATGAAGAAAAGGAGGTAGTAAATATGATGAAAGGAACACAATCTTCAATTGTTGCTCCCCTTTTTGAGCCTAGATTGAATTTATAATCTTTTTTGCAAACTCCCTTGTGTTTTATTGTTGTTGTGCAAGAAGATGTTGTGTTAACAACAACATTCTAGCCATAGCCCACGCTTTCTTTCTTGCACAAACATCTTATGTTCTTTGATCTTCCTCTCTCACAAGTCCTCCCAAAAAAATCACAACTTTTCTAAATTCCACTTGTCACATATGTGCTTAAGTAGAATGTAAGTGCTTGGAAAAAAAAATCAACATTAGAAAGATGACATCACACAATATTTATAGATTCCACTAACGTTTTGTACTTTTTTACCTATTTGTTATAGATGGCACAAAATAATAATAAATCCCTTCCTTGTGCAACAACATATCATACAAGTATCTTTCTTGAATTCTGTTGTGTAGACCTTGAAACCCTAGCAAAAATTTGGGTTTTGGAAAATTGGAGTTCAATGGGTACCTATACATTCAATAGCCCATCCAAAAATAAATAAATAAATCAAAATTTCACAAGTATCAAAATTATCATGCAAATTGTAAAACATTTATTCCTTGTTGCATGCAATGTCTTTCTTTGTCTTTTGTTGATTTTTTGCAAATGTCATACCTAAACATAAAATCATGTAAACCGTAGAACCATTGAAGACTCATTATTTTGAGACATGTCATTTAAGACATCATTTGGGTCCTCTAATTTAGGATATCACATAATGAGTGATGTGGCCACATATGGACCCAACAATTTTGCCCACCCAAACAAAGGATGAATTGGACTCAAGACTTTCACCACTTGACAAGACATAGATCAAAGAATGGATGAGAACAATAATGAAAATATGGAATGGATGAAAATGGAGTGGATGAAAATAAAATTAAAATGTGGAAGGGACAAAAATTGACTAATTTTTGTTAAAGATGAAAATAAGGAAGGGACAGAAGTGGAATGGACAAAAATATAATGAAAATGTGTAAAGGATAAAAGTGGATTAATGGATTCTAAAAACGAAATGGTAATGGGATGAAAATTGGAGTGGATGAAAAAGGATGAAAAAGTGGAATCAAATGAAAAGTGGAGTGGAGAAAAAATGAAAAATTTGTGCAAAGGGATGAAATTGGAGCATACAAAAAAAATGAAAATGTGTAAAAGGAGAAAAATGGAATGAATGAAAAAATGATGAAAAACATGTGAAAGGAGGAAAGTGAAGTGCATGGAAAAAGGATGAAAGCTTAGAAAGGACAAAAGTGAAGGGGATGAAAAAGATGAAAGCATGGAAGTTGCGGGGTTGATGGAAAAAAGATGAAGTGGAATGGATGAAAGAAGGATGAAAATGGTGGGGTGAAAGAAAATGAAAATGTGGAAAGGACAAAAGTGGAGTAGATGAACAAATGATGAAAATTGTGGAAGTGGACAAAAGTGGAGTACACTTGGATGAAAAATATGAAAATGGTAGGGAAGGGACAAATGTGGAGTGGGTGAGAAAAGAATGAAAACAAATGTGGAAAGGATGACACGAGGAAAATGGAACGAATGAAAAAAATGATGAAAAATGTGGAAAGGAACAATTTAAGTGGAGTGCATAAAAAAAATATGGGAATGGGGAAAGGACAAAAATGGAGTGGGTGAAAAAGGGATGAAAACCAATGTGGAAGCATGATGATGAAAATGGAATGGATGAACAAATAATGGAAAATGTGAAAAGGGGCAAGGAAAGTGGAAGGGAGGGGATAAGGATGAAAATGGAAAGGAAGGGTAAAAAGTGGAGTGGGTGAAAAAAAGATGAAAAATGGGGAAAATTGATTGGACAAAAAGAACATGAAAATTGTCAAAAATGATGAAAATGGTTGGGAAGGGACAAAGGTGGAATGGGGTGGGAAAAAAAATTAAACCAATGTGGAATGGAATGTTGAGGAAATTGGAATGGATGAAAAAAAGAAGTAGTTGTGAGTTGCAAGGCCAGGTGGCCAAAGGAGGTGAACAAAAGGGTGTCCACAATACATTCCTTCATGCCTTCTTCTTTTTATGTTTTGTAAGTGCTGTTGATTTTACACCTTTTTTGTCTATGACTTCATCATTTCTAATATCCAATGCCTCCTTTTTTCCCATCACTTGCCTTACATTGTCTTGCATTATACATGTAGTTTTGGGAAGTCTACTAAAGGGGTTTAACAAACCAAAAAACCAAAAAATAACTAATCGCATCAAATGTTTGAGAAGAAATTATGGTTATCCTTTTGTATCAATGTCATTTTTCAAAAAAGATTCATGAAAGCTACTAATTTGAAAATAAGGTGTAAGAATGTTGTATAGGAAAGTCATTAGTGTTTAAAAATAACTTGGAAATGCGGGAATTTTTTTCACAACTAGCTTAGTTGCTAGTTGAAGTGAAAAGAAGAAAATATAAGAAAAGACTTGCTTGAAGGTGTTTAATAATTTGGAAATTAGTGTGAGATAGCAAGCAAGCATAGCAAGCACAAGGGGTTGGAAATTTGTTGGCAATGGCGTGTTCTTGCAGTGGCCTCACACAATGTGGTCCTATATTTAAAACACTTACAACCTACGAATTATTTCTTTTTTTTCCTTCTTGTTCCTCCTCCTCTCTTACACATTATCTATAATAATTTTCTTGATACAATAATAAATAGGATGTGCAAGTGGATTGCTATATACATGTACATACAAAACCACAAGATTTAATGGCAAGAAAAATTATTCATGGTCAAGAGTTAGGGATAATCATGTAGATTTTACAAAGACTATACAAATGGGTTATTGTTTCTAGAAGAAAAAACACTACACAATACTTAAGCCTATATTTTTCAACATCCTCCATAATGGCCAATTAGATGCAACAACCCATCTCCATGAAATTAGATTACATAAGAAATCATACCAAGAATTTATGTTGTCACAAATTCTAAAGTGCTTGTGGTTTCAAGCAACACATGAAAACTTGTATGCAAGTGTTACATCTAGATTTTGTGAGTCATTATTTTGAAATATAATTAGCAAATCAATTCAAGAATTCAAGGCATTTGTAATTTAGTTGATGTTGACCATGGTTGCAAATGGTCATGGCTTCAAAGCACGGGAAGAAGTGCATGCATAAATCTAGCCTATAGTTGTATGTAGGGATGATCCATTATATGTCAATGTCTTAGCAACAAGGTTTGATAGTTGGTCCCCCATGCATTTGGTCTGTTGAATCATGCTTAGTAAACCTTGGAAAAGAGGACATCATCTTAATAAGATGATTGAATCCAAAATCTTGTGGAAACCAATTGGTTTCCAAAATTTTGGGGTTATGAATTGGCTTACACAAAGGTTTGCATCATGACGACCATCTTTGTGAAGGAAAAAAATTGAAAATAGACATGGAAATCATGTTCTTCTTTATCACCATAAACTTAATATCCTTTAGTTTTCTTCTCCACAAAAGTCTTGTAAATTTTTTGTAACAGCTTTCATATTTTAGTACTGTTCCAAGCATCATTGGGCATAATTTGTATGTTTGAGATTGTGTGCACAACATTTTAGTATATGCAACTACCATGTGCTACTAGGTTCAATGCACTTGAAATGGAAATTGGTTTTTTCATGGTTTTAATTTTCTTGGATTTTGGATGCTTGTGCTATAGGTAAGAAAAGTGAATTAATAGTGTGTTTCGGGGAGTTACTCATTGATTTCGTGCCAACGGTTGGAGGATTATCACTAGCCGATGCTCCTGCATTCAAAAAAGCACCTGGAGGTGCCCCTGCGAATGTTGCTGTTGGTGTTGCAAGACTTGGGGGCGATGCAGCTTTTGTTGGCAAGGTAGTCTATGACCTCTTCTAATCCATAATTAGAATGTGTTTTTCTATTTTGAAACATAAAGGAATATTGATCACATGAAACATTTGCTTTAACATATCATGAAAGGGAGTAATCATGGATGACAACAAAAGCTATGCAACATTGCACAACTTGAGGTTACCCATGCCTTAGTTCCCATGGACATGCCTTCTTAATGATTATGTATAAACATATCAATTTCATACGGTTTAGTGTTTTTGAAAAAGAATTTTATACTAATAGAAACTTTGAAAAAACCCCTTTAAGATTTAAATTCACATTGGTGGGTCTTGCATATGTAGATTTGAGGTCACTTTGCAATTGAACGGGGGTGAAAATTGTATGTATGATAAATGTTACATATTCATTATATTCAACCTAACTATAATGGGGGTTGGATGAAATGAAAAACCTTTTTTTTTAAAGTTTAGAAAAAAAGGCATATCCTTGAGCTATTTGGGAAAGAACCTTAAGTTAACCAATTTAATGGCTAGATGGTGGCAACATTGAAAGGGAACACGTGTCAAGAAACACCAATGATTGCAATGTGTTGATAGAAGTTAATTTTGTTTCCTTTTCTTTGTTTTTGAAGGGATTAATAAATGATGAAATAATGAGTTTGTCATGTGGGTTACATTCCTCACCATTTATATTAAAAATAAATTTTTACACCTTGTAGGAAATATGTCATTTGGTGAGGATGTTATGGTTGCACAGGTTGGTGATGATGAGTTTGGGTATATGTTGGTGGACGTTCTCAAGGAGAATCGAGTGGAAACTCATGGATGTCGATTTGATGCTAATGCTAGGACTGCATTAGCATTTGTGACATTGCGAAGTGATGGGGAGCGTGAGTTCATGTTCTATCGAAACCCAAGTGCAGACATGTTATTTGAGCCTAAGGAGCTCGATGTAGACCTCTTACAACGTGTAGTATTTTTATCCTTAATTTTTTAGTTCATGTTGTTGTATTTTTTATATCAAATGGTGACAAATGTTTCAAGATTATAAATTTTTTTCATTTATAGATTACAAGTAGGTAATTCATTCCATGTAAAATGGTTAAAGATTGCATGATGACATATATGTCTAGAAAATATTTTTGGGTATGGGCATTAATATCCTAGGATTATGCAAGTTGGCTTCCTACATAACTTTTACATTACATGTGAATGTATCCATTTTTTTATTTGCTCACTTTGCAAAAGTAGATAATGATGTTTGAGGAATGCAACTAAATTATTAAATGCATTAAATGTTTGGCAGGCTAACATCCTACACTATGGTTCAATTAGCTTGATTGTTGAGCCTTCTCGATCAACACATATGGAAGCCATGGCAATTGCTAAAGAAGCAGGTTGTTTGTTATCCTATGACCCTAATCTTCGATTACCTTTGTGGCCATCATCCGAGGCAGCAAAAAAGGGTATCAAAAGCATTTGGGATCATGCTGACATTATCAAGGTTTGGCATCAATGATCTATTGAATCATGCTTAGGTACTCACACATTGGTAGATATATTAGTTTGTATATGCCAAATTTTGTTCTATTTCCAAGCACTCTACAACATCCTTTTTGGGATAGATGGAATATACATAATTATAAGGTTCATATTTTATAATTATTAATTTTTTTCCTTGGGTAATTTTAACTTGTTACCACAATTTTTTCAATTTTCATGACAAGGCAAAAAAATTCATGCCCTTCACAAATTCAATTTTCTTTTATCATTGTGAAAATATTTTATATGATGTTTAACAAATTATCATGTGTCATGATAATATGGTTTGTGGGTTATGAAGGTGAGTGATGAAGAAGTGACATTTCTCACAGGTGGGGACCCCTCTGATGACAAAAATAATCTAAAAATGTTTCACCCAAGATGTAAGCTAATGATGGTGACTGAAGGTTCAGAAGGATGTCGCTACTATACTTCGGTATAATCCAATTTTAGGATTTAATGTTTTTTCTTGTTCTATATGCATGAATCCATAAACCATGTGTTGGGATTGATAACCATGTTGCAAGTGATGTGGGTTCAGACCCTTTAAGGGCATGTTAAATGTAACCAATTTGCTTCCCATCCCTATTATAATGAAATTATTTGGTCAATTTGTGGGAATGACAACACCTAAAGGTTTTAGGGACTACATGTCCTTCAACTCCCCGATTACATGAAGAATTATAATATGCCACCATACATTACTACCATGTTGTTTCCTCATGGCTTGGTTTGATTCAATAAGGGTCACCAAATTTGAGCAAATTATTTTGGGTGGCATGTGTAGCAATTTAAAGGCAAAGTGGGTGGTCTCAAAGTGCAAGTAGTGGACACAACAGGTGCAGGTGATGCATTTTGTGCTGGCATTTTGAGCCAAATTGTGAAGGACCTTTCAATAATTGATGTATGAACAAATCCTGATGTCCTTTTCATCACAAAGTTGTTTTAGGGGCCATTTTACTATCCCCATTTTCAAGTTTTTCAAATGTGTTGAAAATTTTGTGATTTGACTTTTAAATGGCAAGTCAACAAATTGACATTTGAAAATTATTGATAACCAAAGAAATTGTCTTGATTATATATAACATATTTTATAGGATGAAGGTCGATTGCGATCAGCCTTAAGGTTTGCTAATGCATGTGGGGCTATCACAACAACAGAAAGAGGGGCAATTCCAGCACTTCCTGATCGAGACACTGTGATGAGGCTCATGAGTAAACTCCAAACTCATGTTTGTGGGTGGTTGTTTCAAATTTATGTGATTCCAAAATAAAGCTTAGTTGGGGTGGGACAAATATCTCATATAAATTCGAAAATAAAAACCCAAATAGGTTGAAAATAAGGGTGACATGCCACCATAACAACATTGCAAAGATGAATACAACCCACCTCCAATCAAAGGAAGTAGTATGCATGGTGTAAAGAAGGGTGTTCTTATAACAACATTTAGTTAATTTCAAACTTGTGTTCCTTCCTTCCTTTGTTTAAAGTCATAATTTTAAAAAAGTCTTATATAATATGTGTTTGATTTTCTTATTGTTAATTGGGTGGAGTTGACTTTGATGGAAGAACAAAATAACAACTAAGTGGTTAAAAACCATGGTCCTAGGTTTAAACTTGAATATATCCATTAGTACATTTTATTGAATATAATTAAATAATTTATATTATAGTCTTGGGTTTTAAGGGCTTTTGAATTGTCCCTAATTGACATGGCAACATCATTTTTTAAACATTTGTAGCATGTTTTGATTGTACTAAGTCTAAGATGAAGTCCACTAGGGTAAACATTATTTATGGGCTATACTTTTTATGTGCAAACATCACATTATTTTAAATGGCTTGAAAATGACCTACTTCTAATGCTCAAATTAACATTGATATTGATTACGTCCCTTTTTCATTGGCTTATTATCCATGTTTAACAATTTCTATGGTATTTATCTAGGTAAACCAAACACATCACATGCCACAGATGCAGACCCATCTTGGGAAGGCTACACTAAATGGCGTAATCGCCAATCCATTGGTCCTACATCATGAGTTGATGTACATATTTTTAAAAGGATGGAATGCAAGGTCAAAAACATGTTGTGGACAAAGTTAGAGTACCATGGCAATTGTAAACAAAAACACATATATTGCAATCAAGCTTAGAGGGGCAAACAAAATCAATGCAAGACCATGTGTAAAACATATTCAATAAATTTAATGAAGTTTGAACATGATTACACCAATAAGTTGTTTTGTGTCAATTGCCATGTTGTACCTTGAAGGGGTTTTCCCATAAGTTAATTAGTTGTAATATTATTTCAAGAACAATTGGTTATAAAGATTTTGGATTTCAATACAACTTCAATGATATTTTGTTTGTACAACAACTAATTATATCATTTGTTAATCTAAAGGCAAAGCTCAAGTACTTGAGAAGTTTAAATGTGTCATTTTTTAATGAACATGTTTATTGCAAACTAGCAAGGTTGTAAATTGGTCACAATGAATGCATATTCTCTTACACAAAGGCTGGATGATTGTGGCCATTATCTACAAATCTTTCAATTTTGAGGTTTTGATTTTGCTTATAGTTATCATATGTTGTTTGCTTGAGTTCTTGAACTCTTTATACTACTAGGAGATCCACAAAAACCTTGCCATGATGTTTTTAATGATGTTTCACAAGGTGTGCATTATGTGGGTACTACAACATAATGCAAGTATTAAATACACATGTTGTAGTTCAACTACAAATTTGAATGGGAATTGTTGTCAATGACAATTAATGTGTAAAGATTAATTAAAATTAGCATGATGTAAGTTGCAAACTAGATGTGGTTCCATATATGTTGCTTTCTTTTTTTATTTGGTGACAAGTTGACAATCTAATCAAAGCATTTACATAGGTTTTGAGCCATCATTTTGTGCATCCCATGGGGTTTTCCTATTTGTGGAAAATCATCAAAGTCTTTAGATTCTTACATACGTGTATTTAATTATATGGATTATCTCATTGGTAAGTATGGGTTTTGGATGAACTCTATTTTCTCCATCTTTGTTTACATAGGGCTTTTTCATGACAAAGTAAGTGATAAAGTTCATTACAAGGTAGAAAAGCTATATCCATCCAACAATTATGTTTTTGTTATAAATAAAGGTACTTCTATTTTTTTTTTGAGGTGACTTTTATGGATTTAAAAAAAGGTCACCAAGGATTTGTAAAAGAACAAAAGGCAATCTTTGAGGTTTTAATTAATGAATCAAAAGTTATTTAAAAATCAAATCCCCTATTTTTTTTGGAAGTTGTATTTTCAAAATAAATTTTATTGTGTATTGAATTTATTTGTCATCCTATATTTATTTGTGTTCTTACTTTTTCCTTTTGTTTGTGTTTTAAAAAAACTTTATGGATCACCAAAATTCATAATACTAAATTTTTTGTATTCCATTTATATATAAAACGCAATACTGCATAGTTGATTGAAATTGAAACTTATGTTGATACAATTATTCCCAAATTTTTTTTATAAAAACGTTTATGATGTAATACATACATTCAAATGTGATGACATTGAATCAACAAAATATTGAATATAATAATACCAAATACAATTTCATGAAAACTTAATATAAATGCATAACAAAACATGTTTAAAAATTTATAATGTGAAATTATTTACAATTTTAGAACTAATCTACTTACATAGGACATATGAATGTTTAATTTTAATATGTTTGATGAAAGATTTTTTAACAAATGTAATAAAAAATAAAACTATTAGAAAGCTTTCCTAGAACAATCCAAATTTGTAGTCCCTTAAAAACCTATAATTTCCATTTTTTAAATTCCTAAGGCCTTTTAGTTAGCTTTACAAAACCTTGTAGACCTTTAGTGAACTATATTGTTTATTGGGAAAAACATTAAATTGGATAAACACATTTGCTTTATGTCCATTTACAACACATGCCCACATCCATTTGTTCATCTCATGATATTTGTATACATTGATTAAAATGATGTAAGCAAGTACGGTTTATGTTGATGAACAAAATATGCCTGAAATGACATTAAAAAAAACATTCACATAAAATACATATCATTATAAACCATTGAATTTTTTTGTAATAAATTTGGAAGAAATGAAAACCTATCATGTTTAAATATGCATTAAGAATTTTCTACCAAAAATGCTCAAAAAATAATAAATATGTTGTAGGAAATGCCTTTATTTGACATATAGTTCCCCAAAACTTGTAGTTATTTTAGGAAACTTTCAAACAACCATCTTTTTCCCTTTTTCAATATGATTATGAGATCATGTGTTTTAATTATTTTCTTGTATCATGGTTCTTCCTTTTAATTCACTTATGAAGATATGGAATACAATTTTGTGGAAAAACATATATTTCCATTTATACAATATGCTCAACAATTTCATTAAATAAAAATTATGAATGTAAGCAATGAAGTATGTTATGTACATAAGATATTAAGAAATTTTATTGTCACTATTCACATATATATTTAATCTTTAAACCCTTTAGTTTACTTTTAAATTAAATCTTCTATGGTGGACCTTTGAGGAGATACATACAACACACATCAATACTTAGACATATAACATTGTAAGCAAATTGCCAAGCCTTGTTGAATGCATGCTCAAAACAAATACCAATTGCCAACAAGTTTCAAGTGCCAAAAATGTGTATGTAGTCATATAATATATAACTTTTGCAAGGGCAAATGAATTGCTTTCTTCATCTTTCAAATGTGTGATAATCTTGCCCAACAATTAGGTTAAAACACACTCAAATGAGCCAAAAAGGGTGTTGGACATTAGATGTGTTTATATTGTCATTCAATGTTTTTTGGATTTTGTCATTATGTGATTTTTTATGTTGTGCGTCTATGTTAACATTTGACAAATTGACACCTTGTGGATTCTAACTTCAATGATACATTTTATTTTATTTTGTGTAGGATTCTATTAAATGTTTTCATTCTAGATATGGCATGTGCACATGAAGGTGACAATTTTATTTTCTACAAATGATTTTGATGATGTTATGACAATTAGGGTTAAGGTTTCAAGATTGCACTATGATTGTGTTTTTGGTGCCTATCACACCCATTTAAAACAAAAAAATCATCAATATTCTAGGCATCGTGGATTTGTTGTTTTGTCAAGTAAAAGAGGATCAAAAGTTTCGCCTCCATCACAATAGGTTGTTTTTCCCCATGGCCCTTCTGTGTTGTTAGCAATAATAATGAAATAATATTGTGAAACCACTCAAATATTGTGGTTGCAACTATAATTTGGGTGTATGATTGAATTTTGAGATGGGCAACAAAATGT
>Ga0209208_10006877_pt1 | contig 15613 bp, 5 predicted proteins | sample S1TSphfallax_3_FD_187694 | JGI IMG/M metagenome (GOLD analysis project Ga0209208, IMG submission 187694) | Host-associated microbial communities from peat moss isolated from Minnesota, USA - S1T2_Fd - Sphagnum fallax MG (SPAdes) (version 2) | ecosystem: Host-associated > Plants > Peat moss >...
ATAACTTGGGCGACAGATGTCCAAATGCCCAATGCGAGGGCATTTTCGATATCTACGCTTCAAGACCTTTCCAATGACACCAAGAACACCCCAATGCGAGGTGTTTTGGGTCCTGCTATCGAGCTCTAAACATTCGGGAGTCCCGGAGGACTCCAAATCCCCAACTTTTCCAAGTGTTGGGCTTCACCCCCACACTTGGCCAAGTTAGGGTTGCGACAGGTTAACTAATAAGCCCCATAAACTTGAAATGTTTTTTCTACATGTTTATTTGGGAACTTTGAAAAGAAGGTACACATAATCAATAAAATGAACCCATAAAAAAAAAAAATTTAACAAGTACATTTGATGACATGAATAGATTATGGGTGAAAATTTTGAAATGGAATGATTCTTCAAGATTTCAATTAGTAAACATGATTTTTTTTATAAAAACATTAATTAGAGTTTTACTTTTTTTCATTTCATAAACATGAATATAAATTATTGATCCAAGAATGAATAAACAAAAAGATGTCGATTAAAAATTTGATGAATATTATATTTTGACCAAATATTTCATTAGTACTTAATATTGATGATTTTGGGATGCATAAAGAAACTAGTTGATCCTTTTTGGGACTTGGAATGGAGGTAAGGTTAAAGCCAAATACCCACCTTTATACGAAACTTGTGTGTTAAACTACACCACAAATGGTGACCAACACACTTAGGTGATGACATGACGCAACATACACCCAACAAGCCCAATTTTCTTTCGTCCTATATAATTTTGAAATTGTACATAATACACATACATCAAAGAAATAAATTTAACTTAAATAAATTGTATGGGTTCAATTTTTTCCTTTTGTTCAATCAAATAAATTGGATGTGTAATGCATGGTCATAGCTAGGAAAGAAACATTAAAGTTTTTTTTCAATAACCCTTTAAATTGATATTTAATAAATATTTTAATTTTAAAAAAATTTAAATGAATTAAGTGCATTTAAATTTTTTTTTCTATATGTAAAGCCTAAAGGTGAAAATCCTTTAAGCTATACCACACATGATGAAAAGGGCCTAATCCTTACTATAGTCCTTTTTTATTTTATATTTTGATCCCCATAAAAAATAATGAATCAAAAGTTGTTGAAATTTTCAAAAGGACTATATTTTAGACCATTACAATTTTAAATTTCATCATAATCATTCATAAATGTGTTTTTACATGGTTAAAAAGGATTAGGTGAAAAAAATAGAAAAGTTTGATGTTATGACATGATTTTGGTACACTTTTTAAAAAATTGGACCCTTGAAGGTGTGCAATGGGTTTGAAAATAATGTGTACCTTAATATTAAATCCATTATAGAAAATGAAACACCAATATTCAATCAACATGAGTTTATTGCAACCACAGTTTTTGGGTTACTTAATATTATTTTTATTATTAATGAATTGTGACGTGCATGCCATATTATTATGTTGAAAATCTGAAACTTTGAAATTTGAACATAAGTTTACATGTGCATTTTATTATGAGTATATTAGCTATACTCTAGTATATAAGTTATTCATCTAAGTTTAGTAAAATTTATAAAATAAAGTGTGTTGAATTATTAAGAACATCTTCTGAAATACATTGAGAATTTGATCTAAACACATACAATCAACAACTTTATGTGCACTTGGTGAAAGGACATTGGGAACATCAAAATCTAAAAAATCTTCAACCCCTTTCTTTCCTAAAGGATAAAAACATGAATTTCTTAAGTGCATGGTGCATCATTTCATCAACAAAGCAAAATTTCTTTTCCTAACAATATTTGTCATTCATTTTTGCTTCAATTTCATGCCCCCTTCTTTGATTGACCTTGGGTGAACTAACCTTATACAATTTTAAATTTTGACTTGGCCATGAGTCACATAAAAAATTATATGGAAATCATGAAAAGTTCAATGATGTTTTTTAACAACCAAAACCATGTTGTGTGGAACTTTTATTGACAAGTTTGCATTTTGGTATTTGAGGTCTACTTTCACCAAATATCCAACCTTTGAAGTAAATAAAAGTCTCAATTAGGGTCCACATTTTTCATTTTTCAATTAATCTTTAAGAACAATCAAACAATGGGCACCATTTCGGCCTTTAAGTAGAGTACACCATCACAAAACATTGAAGGACTTAATCATTCATGGCATGTTGAAAATGCCTCAATTGGTTTGAAAGTTTAAAGTAATCTTGCTCCCCATCTATAAGCACATGAACCATAATGCATTAGATTGCAACGTTTTATAATGTATGTAAAACCTTATGCCTCCCCAAATGTTTGGAAATTTAAGAAATTGGAAAACATTTATATCAAACTGATCTTAATTTATGTGCAAACCCCTTGGAGCTAGTGATCAATTTACAACATTTTTAAAAATGAAAAACATTGTAAGAAAAATGGAAAAAACTCAATTCCATCATATTTTGAATGTGAAAATGTTCTTTTGGTTTGTTTATGTTCATCATCTCTTAGTTGATTAATGTTTATTCCTTCAATTCCTAATGTGACCTTGTTATTGCACCCCTTGCATCTTGATCTTGTTCTTAGTCTTTTAGTCTATCTATGCTTGCCATTTCCATCGTGGTCTTAATGTTTATTATTGCAACAAAACTGCCCTTTCCCCCCCCCCTTGTATTTTGTGGTAGTTTGGTGCAACCTTGCTACAACATGTTTTTTTGCAAAGGATAGAACCTTTTGTTTTGCCTTGGTCACTACTTGTGTTAATGTTGTAATGCCAAGGTTGACACATATGTATCCAAAAGGTTAGTTATAAAACCAACTTAAAGTTCAAGTGAGATTTGTCCCCTATTTTTTTCACTATTAATAAAGACCAAGCCTTTTAGACATTAACTTGCACAATTATTTCAACCAACCTTGTAAATGTTCATTTAGCAACATGAAGTGTTTCAACTTGCCACCTTGTTCATTTCTCTTCCCTCTCTTTGGGTGCATCCATATTAATAGGAACCACAAGATGCATTATAACTAATGCCTAATTTTCCATTTTGTGTCAAATTTTGTACAAATGCTATAATATTTAAATTTGTTTAGATGACAACGTTTCTAACATATTATGAAAACATGCACTATATAATGATTTGGAATTAATTTAATGGGGATAGAATATTGAAAAAATTCATTAAACATTGTAAGGATTCCTATTTTTTAATAAAAATTCAAACATGAATATTGTAAGGGGGCTTATTTAAGAAAATATTTATGTAATAATTTATTATAACATCTATTCAATTAAATTCAAAATTTCACATTTTACAAATAAAAGATTCCTAAGATATTTTTAAAATATTCTAAAATAAAAATCATCTAAGTGGTGTGTTTCCTATTAACATGGTGGCACCCCTTTTCTTTTCAACTCCTTATTTACATCTGCTTCTTTTTTTTCTAAGTTTTTATCTCACAGGATATGCAAATGTTCATTATTTGTTACCATGCAAGACCTATTATAATCAAATAATGGTTTTGTTCATCATGTTTTCCTTGCAAAAAAATGTGCCTAATGACAACAATGTTGCAAAATAACACACTTTTAAGGTAGAATTTTGGACTATTGAATTAACATTAAGGAAATTTGAAAATCAATGATTAAATTTTCAATTCATTTGTAATTGTAATGGACACATACAACTAGAAATAACTTAATCGCCTTGCACAAGTGCCATAAAAAAGGTAGTTGCAAAAGACATGACATGGCCATGAAGTTGAAAATGTAATCACAAACTTTACAATTGGGTCAAAAAAATTCATCCATTGCCATGGATGATCTTTAGTATGACATGGAACCCCAATTTGCAATTGCATTTACAACTATATAATTTTAGGATAATCACATGTTATCGAATGTCCCATTGATGGGTGGTTTGGATTTAAGAATGTAGCAATTTTCCATTTCTTCAAAAAGGATATATCATAATTAGAATAACTAAATATTATATAATAATAAATAAATAAATAATAATATATCCTAGGGCGAGCAAGGTTATAATAGGAACCTTATTTTAAGCCATATTAGAATAGGCTACCTAACATGAATTAAGTAAATAGGTAGGATTCTATTTTTTTTTTTTGGTGACAAGCTTTTTTTATTGGCTCATCCCAAATGGCACATGCACTAAATTTATAGTTCATATCATGAATCTAGTCCATTCTTTCACCTATTTATACATTTTACAAGTTTAAACTTGTAAACAAAAAACATGGGATAAATTCTAATGAAAGGAAAACATTACAACAATACCACATCCTTTGTCCTATTAAGCTTACCTAGCTTAGTTTACCAACTAGGTTATAGTAGCCTTTTCTAGCAACTTATTAGTGAATAAATTAATTTGTACACCTTTTCCATTGCCTTGTTTACCCATTCCATGTAACCTTGTTTAATTCACTACTAAGTTGTTTTTAACCATAAGATTATTTTTTTCTTTCTTGAATGTTGTTTTGAAAAACTTGAAAAAATCCCCATTAAAAGGTTGTAAAATGTGTCATGTTATTGTAAGGTTATCATGTCAAACCTTAATTGTTGTGTTTATTTTAATGCTTCCGTTGTTACATGTGAATCATGTCAATCCAAAATTAAAATATATTAATTGGTTTGAGAAATCCCACTTGGCATTTACATTATGAAAGCTAACAAAAAGTCCTTGAATAAGAAACTTGTCATGCACACTAGTAGACATTGGCCAAAATGTAATCACAATATTTGCGACTACATGTGATTATTAGTTATTTGCAACTACATTTGAACATTTTTGCAATTATTTCTTGTGTTGGTCATATTTGCAACTACAATGCAACTAGTTTGTGACTATTTTGGTGTTCATCCTTCCATGTGAACAACATTTAATTTATTTTTCATCCAAGAAATTTTCTTTATGTCCTATTAGTTACAAATGTGATCAATTTAGTTCCAACCTTATGAGTATACAAAGGCATATTTTGTGAATTTTAAGGATTATAATTGGGCGTATTAGGATTTATAAATGTATACGAACAACCTTATTAAATGTGTATTCAAGTATTATTATTAGCATTAATGGCCTTGATATTATGGTTACACTAAATAATGTATATTTTGAATATATTAAAATTTTATGTAAGATATTTGTTAAATATATTATACCCTTATTAAAAGTTTATCCAAACCATCTTATTATACTTCTTAAAATGATTACAAATGACATTTATTATGATTTCTATTAATATTATATTATATATTTTTATTAATTACATGTAACAAAAATTAAATTTCAATATCATCTTTGATTCAAATTTTAAATAATAATATCTTTTTAGACAATGATCATAATGATGACAACGATGATGATGATAGGAAAAATAATTATATAAATAATGAAATAATTATTCAAAAAATTAATATATTATTATTAATTTTTTTTCAAATTAGTAATTTACTTATTAAAAATTATTTCTATTTACTCAAAAATGAAAAACTAATTATAATCAATCATAATAGCTTTAACACGTGACATAATAATATCTAATAATAAAATAGTTCATGTAGGTTAGCTACAAATCACATTATTATTATTTTAATTATTATAAGTGATCAATTATGAACTATTATTAAATTAATATAAAACTTACTAGGAAATATTAATATATAGTTTAAAATTTTTATATTTCAAATTTATAATTGATATTTGCTAATTATGAATAAGTCAATGATTATAATCAATTACTGATATATATATTTTATTTTCATTTTTTATTTTATTATTTTATAAATGTTATTATATTATTTAGAATGGAAATCTAATAAATTATTATACAAATGTAGAAATTATTTTTGAAGGTAAAATATACTTACGAAAAATATAAAATATATATTGTAATAGTTTATAAATAGCCTTAATGAGTGAAGTAATAATATGAATAATAAAAATAAAATAGTTAACCTAGGCTACCAACTACCTACAATAATAATTGAACTTATGTTATTGTTACTATTAAATATTGGCATTTATATTTATTATTAACTTTATAAATGAAAATATTTAATAATGACTACTAGTATAATTAATTCAATAAGCATAAGATATTGATGATTATTATCATAAATAATTAGTTAGTTGGTTAGTTGTCACTTACCTACTTAATTATGTATTTTTCAAGATGAGAATGAAGGCCAAAACATATGGGATAAACTTTTTAGTTGTAAGTAGCTTACAATTGAAAATGTTTAGTTGCAAACAACTTGCAATTAAAAAATTTATCCCATATGTTTTGAGTTTCATTCCCATCTTGAAAAATATATAAACAAAGTGATAAGCTTTACATTTTCATATTTAAAAAGATGGGCATATGGGATGAATCAATAAAAGAAACTTAACCCAAAATAAAATATAAATATTCATGCATTTACACCTAACTACCTATTTCGTTAACTTACCTACCTACTCTTCTACCTACCTACCTAAGTAGGTATTTGGCCTAAGTAGGTGAATAGGTCCTATCTAAATAAGTGTTTAGATTAAATGGGTAGCTAAGTATGTAGGTAAGTAGGTACCTAGTTCAACCTAAATACCTAAATATTGATTTAAATTTAATTTGGACAAATTCAATTAATATGCCACATGGCAAATTTCTATCACACCATGTGTCACAATCTAAACCATCCAAACATAAAAATTAATTGTCTTAAACTTGGAAACAAATTATGTGTTGCCACATGTCCCAACTTTTAATACTTTAAAAAAAAAAATTATTATTTTGAACAAAAAAGTTACATCTTAGTTGTAAACAATAATACGTATATGACCAATCAAAGGATGAAAGTGTATTTTGTTGATTTTTTCTTTCATCCAAAATTTGTTGTCATTTGCTACTACTATCAATGCAACTATTAAGATTTTAGCTACAAATGTTGCTTGCAACTAAAAATTAGTCACATGGACCAATTGCAAAATGGCCATTTTTCTGTTAGTGTCATGCCTTGTTTTATAAAGCCATGCATGCATGTCCATGTTCTCCAGTTTGTGTTATAGTCATGTTTTATTGGATCACCATTAAATATGTAAAAACTTGGTAAAATGCCTTCCATTACATATTTGGCACATTTTTATAAGTAACCAAATTTCCTTTGATTTTCAAGAGAATGGTTTTGTATATCCTTATTAAGATTCTTGCCCCTAATTATTTCCCAATTTGGGTCATGTTTCATTATTGTTCCATATGTGATCTAGTTTATAATGTTGCTACTTGTATAATGTTGTTAAGTTTTGGTAAAAGGAATTCCATGTTCATTGGTCAATCCTTGTGTTCTATAGATTTCAAATCCTTTTGCAAGTTTGATTATCAACTTTGGATACTTGTGCTTAAATTAATGCTACAAAAAAGTCCAAATATCCCATTGGTGAATGGTGTAGAATGGGTTTGAGTAAGTTTTAGAACCTTTAATTTCAATGAAATTGTAATTTTATTAACTATCCATAGTCTTGCATAACAAGTAACCAAACAAATGTTAAGCAACAACATTTGCATGTCAACACACATGGGGGACCAATTTTTTGAGATTTATTTTTACCATTAAAATGGTCGAATAATGATATTAAGGGTATGGTATGTTCTAATGGCAATTGCCTTCCTCAATGATGTGACCCTTCTTTTGACTACATCCATGACTTTTTCTAATGCCTCTATTGTCAACTTTACTCTTGCATTACTTGTTGAATTTTAGCTTGTTTAGAGTGGTTTTTGGTTTTTTTAAATTGTAGTATGAAATGGGACATTTTCTTTATACAAATATGGTTGTAACAATAAATTAATTTTTTTCATACAAAACACATTTAAAATCATGGTTGGCTTGATCCTCCTAACCAAGTTAACCTCCACCAAACTAAATATTTATGTTTAGGCACAACAAGAGATATGTTGTTGTTTTTCTTTAAATTAGTTTAGGATCATAAAACCTTAGTCAATTTAAGGTATGTTTCATGAGCATGCCAATCTTCCAAGTTTTCAAAATAAGATGAAAAAAATGAAAAAAACCTTCCCAAGTGAAAATTTCATTTATGGTTGATGTGTAGGCTATGGGTGTGAATCTCGAATTTTGATTCACTTGAACATCTTGAAATTTACAAGATCCCATTTTGCTTACGATATTTGGTGCTTCTTAAACAAGTTTAACTATCAAATGATCATATATGTATATTTGCTAAACTTTTTTCGTATTTGTTTGGTCTATAGTAACAACTTTGTACTTGTTTAGTTATACTTAAGCATTGTCTATGGCAACAAATTGTGGTCTCGTTAGATTCTACCATTATTTTCACATCTATGTATTCTTTATCTCTTATTCTACTCTAGGATTTAAAACCTCTAGAAGCTTTTAGAGATCTTTTTCCACATTGTTTCTTCTTAAATTGAGAGTCCAAGTTGAATTTTTTACATAAATAAATTAAGTCATATTGGAACTCATATTGTGATGTTCATGTTTTGGCAAGAAGTGAGGTCATAGTTGTAGGTGCCATCTTTGTAATTTTTCTTCCAAATTCTAGATCATTCATTTCTTAATGCAACAAGAAAATTAAATACTTAATAGGATTCAAAGTGAGATTTTTCTCCCCAAGAATCAATGGTTTAACACATTATGGTGTTATCTTCTTGTTTTCAATGTACTTCCCCACCCCTATCACCAAAAATATTTGATCACATAATGAATCGCCCTAGATTTGTTGATCTTCCTTAACTCACCATTTTAACCAAACACTTAAAAGCTCTATTCACATTAATTTGAACATATTTTTTCACCCCTTTGGTGCACAAAAGAAACATCTGCAAGCCTAAAACTAAACATTTTCCCCATACTTGATTTCACAAGATGCTTAAATTTGAACTGCATAAACCCCATTACAAAAAACTTGAAATCCTATGCTCATCACTTGCATGCATATTTGTGAGCATTTGTGGGTACTAAAATTTGTCAACTCTCCCCTATTGTTAGCCTTCATCTTCTTATAAATGTACATTGAGAAAAAAGAAAATGGTGTAAGGCATGCTCAAACACAATTGCCTAGATTACTAATTACAATCTTCGAAACGATTGAGCAATTTTTTCGCTCATCAACTTTTCAATCTTAGGATGGGCCTTGAATGATGGTAGATGCATTGGTGCTTGGCCATCAACCTGTGTGTGAACAAATCAAGTGGTTGGTCATAAGGGGATGTTTGGTGATGTGGCATTCTACCTTAGGAATGTTAATTGCATTCAACATTGTGTATTAATTAATCACAATAATATATTGTGATTCATATTAAGCTATTTTGTGGGGATCCTTAAAGTTCTATTTATTTAATTTTTGTGATGGGCATCTTTGATTGGACCATCACAAAAATAAATAATCAAGCTTTGGACAGCTCAAAAATGTATATGTTGTAATCTCCTCCTTTTGGGTCTTATATATTTACAAGAGTAAAACTTAGGGCAAAAGATGTGAGATAAAGTGAGGAGATATTGGAACCATGTTGGGGGGAACACATTGGGGGCTTGGGGAGCATGTTGAGAACCCAGTGAGAACTGATGGGAACAAAGTGGGAACTTCATGAGAACACATTGGGAACATATAAATTCAACACCCTCGCCATCCCCCAAAAGAAAAAAAGCCTGAGCCCCTGGATGCATAGTGCCTCAACTTATTGCCTGCAAGAATATGTTTTGAATAGATGTGTTGTTTGCCATTTTTGGCCTAGGCTAATGTCGGAGACATGAGCTAAGGGTGAATATATTAATTGTTTCAACACCATGGGCAAATCATTATAGCTGGCCAATCAACAGCAACTTTTTTGGTGCCCAGTGTGCCTCTGTCAATCACTGAATCCTGTAAACTCAAGCCCCACGGCCCAGGTCAGTGATATAGCCCCTGTCACAAAAGCTTACTGGTCTGCAGCTGAAAACCCTGACGCCTCCTCAGCTTGACTTGGGAGTGCCAACAGCCTGGCTGTTGTACTTAAGTTAGAATCTCTCTTTTTTTAAAAGCAATGAATCATGTGACCTTTTAGCAAGTGAAACCCTGTGTAGTGGGGTGGCCCATGCGCGCCACACAATGCCATATTTCATCATAAATGTTCAGTACGGTGCATCGGTGGACCTGCTTTAATAAGACGAGTTACTCTAGAAGGTGCAGTCCAAATGTATAGTACCATGTAGGTGCTGGTTCACTTGCCGACAACTCTGAGCATCAAAAAAGACATTTCCTTTGTGCACAATACCCAGTAAGAAAGCGAGGCGCTAAACGGCCCCCACCGAGCTCTGTCCGGCGCTGGTTTCGAGCCTGACAGTGCAGCCCTGCGGAGAACTGCATTATTCTGCCACAAGATTTTTAAATTCTCACCCTTCTTGACTTTGTGTCTATAATAAATTTTTTAAATATACCTCCGTCCCCGGCGCCTGATGGTATGCCAGTGGTTAGTTGTACTACATTTCCTGCAGGGGTGGTCGTGGAGGAAGCAGTGGCAATAATGGTCAAAAAATCCAGGTGTGAAAAATCTAGTCTAACCTAGGAAGCAATCTTGTTCCTGGGTAAAAAATCGCCAAAATGAAACATTGACTAGATTTTTTGGCAAAAAATCACTTTCTTTTCTTTTCAAGAACAATTCGCCAAATTTCGCCCTTTCCTTTTCCTGGGGAGGGGCTTGTCACGACAGGTCTGCCGGCTACACTTTCAATCGTCCTGTACAGAACTGTGGCCAATTAAGTCGAAATCTGAGTAGGGAGCCTAGCCACTGTTGCTAGACTACAAAATAGGAAAGAAACACTGCTAGGTACATTGGGTAGAACCTCAGGAATCAACACATTCATAACTTGTTAAAGTTTTCTCACCTCTTTCACGTCAAGTAACAATGGAACCTCGACGTGCCGCGTATTAAAATTTTCTGTACTCTTTTATGTGATGCAAAAGTTACTTTTCAACCCAGAGAAGTTGGGAAAATATTAAACAGGCCAAAGGAAATGAATGCAGTCAGTACAAAAGTACGGCTGTGACGTTTTCCTCCAGTCTGCCCATTTGCCCCATCCATTTTTTCTCAAGGCATGTCTTGCACTGGTAACCTCATATAATACGGCACGTTTTGCACTTGTAACCTGACATAACATGCCAAGTAATATGTTACATACTCCTTTATACCCCTATTGTGTTCATGATTTGCATAACATGAACTCAAAACATGCCTAGGCATGACAAGGTGAAAATAAACCGGGCAACTGGGCAGACTGGAGGAAAACATCGCAGCAGTACTTTTGGACTGACTGCATTCATTTCCTTTGGCCTGTTTAATGCTTTCCATAGAAAAGTGGCCTACATAATCTGATTCTTTCTGAATCGGTAGAGGTGCACACGATTCAGTGCTTGTAAATCTGATTCTTGTAAAGTGGTGAACGGTACACAAGAATCAAGGTTTCTAAATCGGTAAACGTGCACAAGAATCAGGGGTTGCAAATCGGTAAACATGCACAAAATGTTTACCAGCCTTTATCACATATCTTTTGCAGGAAAAGCAAGCTCATCGTGATTCCTGAATCCAGAAAAGACAGAAAGCTTTCTCTTACATATTTATCACATGTCTTTTGCAGGAAAAGCAAGGCTGTCCTGAATCCAGCAAAATACTCAATTATGGGGTTTCAAGGTGTATGGAAAGTCACGTTGATGATCATCAATGAAAATGCAAGATCATAATCATCAATTTCAAAGCATGTTAAGCATTTCAAGTTAAAACATATAAGCAAATTCAGCTTTTCATCAACAACAACTGTGTACAGCTTCTGTTTTTTTTTTTGGGACTTGGTGAGATTTTTATGGGTAGCTCTTTGTATAAAGAAGTCAGTATTTTTAGCAAATTTGATTTCTTTTTGTTAACTCAATGAATGGTCAAAGTAGTGAATTGTTCTATCTTTCTAGCTTAAATTATTATTTTCCATTTTTGAGTGCCTGTGGCAATGGTTGTTGCCCCAACATAGCATATAGTGACTGAAAAAAAATGAAATATGAATTTGGCAAAAGTTCATTTCAAACATGTTTTCTTCAACAAGTTTCAAGACTGACAAATCCCCTAGGCCTTGTGTGAATTAACACCCACACTGGTACCAGTGTAAACACCAGTGTTGGGCAGTTCTCACTAATTTTAGAGAACTGTCGGTTATGGTTCTTTAAGGCCATGTTTGAGAACCACCTTGGTTTTTACTTTTTTTTTAAATAGGGGGCTTACAAGAATTGCCTCGGGTATTAGATTTTTCCAGGGAAAAAAATTCAGCTTTCTGGCTTGGCGGTTCTCAGCAATTCAAGACCAGCCAGTTTTTTGGGCTGGTTCTCACAAGCTGGATCTCAAAACTTTCAATTTTTTTCTGGAAATTTTTTTCCTTACATTTTTTTAACAAAAAAGTACTTTGAATATATTTTCAGCAGTTTATAAATCCATAATTGCATCTCTTTCAAAAGCTCCTTCCAATTCTTCTAACTCATTTTCTAGGTCTGCATCTATCCCAATAAGTTCTAAGGTTAGGATGCATAGTTATGTCATTCTTGGTGCGGGAATGTTATGGAAGCCCAAAGAAGCACGAATTTTAACGAATTTTATAGATCAACCGGTGAACATTCGGTAAACATCCACGGGCATGTTAGGCTTACATTATTAGGCTTATATCCTGGATGGACAAATCAGCCTGTCCTAACTTTACCATCAAGCAGATTCGGCAGGACAGCAGATTCCAATGCTGAACGAATCTTCCTCAAGCTTTTATATTGTTGATCAACTTTAAAACATTATCAGACTTCTATCCTGGATGGACAAATCAGCCTGTCCTCACTTTACCACCAAGCATATTTAGCATCATACCACCCAAAAAGATTCAAGAAACAAATGCATGCAGTCAAGCCCTGCATCAGAACTAGTTGAGCTGCATACCAGATCTGATTGGACTGCACAAACTAGAAAAAGATTTGACCTGACTACAAAATCTAATAGCTTTTAAACTTTCTTAAGCTCCAGCACACCAGATTCACAAAAAAAAGGACACAATCCAATATTTTGCCAAGCTCACCCGTGCTTCACTCTTCCTCTAATTCCTCCTCTTCGTTGTCCCATGCCACCATCTGCTCCTCATACTTGATGTTGTTCACCTTGCTGATCAGACGCAGGTTAGAGAACACTTCCACCAGATCATTTGCCCTGTCTGGTCGCAGACGATTGCGCTTTTTGTTGTGGATAAAGTCGTAGGTGCTCCAATTTCTCTCGCACACAAACGTGCATGAGATCTGGCTTAGCACCTTCTGCGCCACACTCTGCAGCTCGGGGCACTCTGAGCCAAATTCCACCCACCACTTCCAACCTAGCAATTTCTTAGCACTTGCCTTGACGAACAGGCGGTCAAACTCTCCCTCCGAGTTCCTGTACTTAGCTAACTTTTCGATTGCCTTGACCTGATCCTCAACGTCAGGCAAAAGCTTCTCAATAATGTTGTGAAACCTTCGCATCACTTCTACGTTGCTATGCTGCTCGTTATTTGGAGACTGATACTCCGGGTCAAGAACATACCCAGTGGCATGCATGTCGCTGTGCAACATCTCCCAGCGCTTCTCCCAGATTGCATGCACCTGTGCATACTTTTGAGCAGAGACCTTGATCCCAGGATAGTACTCCGAGGTGCCGTCCCTCAAGGCCTCCAGTTCCTATCTACAATTGAACATTGCCACGTAGACCTTTCCTGCGATTGGCACCCCCCGATCGCATTCCCGCAGCAAAGCCACCGTCCCCTTTGTCAATGCTAGCACCTTTTCCACGTTCTTCCAGAATCCGCTCCACAAGACACAGTCCTTCACTTCGTCCCCGTCATCCGAATGATTAGACTTCCCGTTCCACTCCTTCCACTCCCGGCCGACAACTAGCTCTTGCAACGCCTCTCTCACCTCCAGCATGTGGTCCAGCATGATGAAGTTGGTGGCAAAGCGCGTGTCCCCCGACTTCAATAGATCCAGCGCAAACTTCCCACGAAACAGCGCCTGACTCCGATGGTGATTTATGATGAATTTCACCACCGCCTTTGCCTCTGCAACCACCTCTGCAGCCCATGGCAGCTTCCCCACATCTTCAAGGAGCAGGTCCAAACAATGTGGGGTGCACGGCGTCCACGTTATCCAAAAGAACTCTTGCTCAACCAGCCTGCCAACAACTTTGCAGACTGCCGCACTATTTGTAACAACTTGGATGACGCTGTCTGCACCAACCTCCCGGATGCAATCAATCAGCTGTCCAACAATATAAGCAGCGTCCTTTGTCTCACCCCCCGTATCAACTGCCTTGAGGAACATTTCCCCCTTCGGAGAGACAACGAGCAGATTTAACAGAGGGCGCCTATGCACATCAAACCACCCGTCACTGGTAATCGTTGCCCCTATCAGCTGAAGATACTCTTGGAAGGAGGCCAAGCCATCCCGACAGAACTGCTTCTCACGCTCTAGAATGGTTGTTCGTAGCCTGTCCATAGAAGGAGGCCCTGGATATGACTCCCCAAACCTTGCTGTTGTTGCCATAGTTGCCTTGAAGTGAGGATCCTTTGCTAAACGGAAAGAGAGCCCATTGGCATAGAATGCTCGACCCCAAAGCTGGTCAACCTTCGAGCCATCTTGCTTGGAGAAGGCAGCCTTCAGGGTGCTTTGCTTCTTAGGTTTGACAGCCTCCCCACTGGACAGCTTGTCAAGCTATTCAACCTTCCGCTTCTTGAACTCATTTTCCTTCTTTTCCTTCTCTTCCTTCTCCAGCTCCTCAAACTGGTGTGTAACCACCGGGGGGACTTTGTCACAAGCTCGCACACCAAATCCAGTCCACCCTAGAAGATGTGCATGAATCCTGGTTGTTGTGGCAGTGAAGACAAGTTCACAGTACTTGCATTTGACCTTAATGCTTTCCCCAGTGGTCTGGGGTTCCTCCTGCTGGACAATGTGGGCATGCTCTGGTCCCTTTTCCTTGACCATGGCAGCTGTCAGAGTTACACAACTTTGGTTTGTGCAAGTGCACAAAACTGATTGGATTCCACATTCCAGTGCAAGCAAAACCAATGAAGAGTGTTGGAACAACGTACTCATCAGAAGAGAATTGAGAAGAGCCAAGGTTTTCTTTTCTTTTGTCAGAGAGATCACCCTCCAACCAGCACACAGACTATCTCCCCATCCTCTAGTCTAATGCTGCCCTGTTCATGAAAAAATTGTTAGCTTCAGAAACAGGTCTTGTCCTCCTCTCACATGAGACATATGCAAACCTACCAACATGATGCACAAGACTTAGAGATCTTGAACACCTGAAATTTTCTAGCAGCCACCTTTGCCCCAGTACACATAATGGACCAATAGAGAGGTGAATTTGTCAGCAATCAGGAAGGAAAGAGACCTGGTAAGGCAGCACAATATCCCAGTAAGTTGGTCGTTTAGAAATTAGCAATATGTTCAAGAGATGGTTAGCTGTGTGTTGCATCCAAATATGTGAACATATCTGTTGGTGTGTTTCTAGGACTTGCCAACTTCCATCACAAAGTGTTTCTGATGAATTCAAGATTGCTTG
>Ga0209208_10006878_pt1 | contig 15613 bp, 17 predicted proteins | sample S1TSphfallax_3_FD_187694 | JGI IMG/M metagenome (GOLD analysis project Ga0209208, IMG submission 187694) | Host-associated microbial communities from peat moss isolated from Minnesota, USA - S1T2_Fd - Sphagnum fallax MG (SPAdes) (version 2) | ecosystem: Host-associated > Plants > Peat moss >...
ATATCCCTTTTGGGTGAGGTTGACACCCACAAAGTTTTTCAAAGGCGACATAGAGCGCTTGAAGAATTGCAAAGTCGAGTTGCCAAACTACAAGAAAACAAGACAAATTTTGAAATCTACCCTCAAGATTTTCAAAATGAAATCAAAATGGATTCATTCCATACAAACCATGTCCAACAACACATTGATTTCCAATCCAATGGAGATGTTACTTTGCGACATTTAGTGGAGTCCATCCGTAATGCAATTGTCCCTGAAATAGAAGAGAAATTGCAATCAATGGAGAAGAGGTTGGAGAAGTTGATGGAAGGAACAAAACAAGAGATTCAATCCATGGAGAAGAAGTTACACAACATGTTAAGGATGGAATTGGATAACATAATAACCTTGTCAATGCAATTGCAACAACGACAAGTTCCATGCAATGTTTATTTCACCACAACAGGATCTACCTACCAACGCAGACTTATTGTGAAGATGATACCTGGGATTCAACTGGTCCATCTCCATCTTTTGTGTGAACACATTGAAGGGATTCATGTCGTGAAAAATCAAAAAGGTGAAGAAATTACCTTGATTGACCCAAAAGTGCAAAAATGGGTGCCTTACCTTGTCACCGGTCTTACCATTTTTTCCCTTTTGTTGAAAGTGGGGGCCCATGTTGCTGCAGGAGTTGGTGACATGATACCCAACTTTGGAAAGGGTTTGTTATTAGCACTTGACACCGATGCCCTCGGGGATTACTTGCCTAGTGATGGAATACACAAAATGTTGGAACAAGAATCAATTCAAGGGAAAAGAAGCTTGATTGAACAAGGAACTTCATTGAACATGGTTGAAGAGAAAAATGCAGCTGAACAATGGCTTATCAACTTTTTGAAGGAGAGGAAGAAGAATATTTCAGAATCATTTGGTTTAACTAGGGTTAAATACCATAGGATGAACAACAAAGGTCCTCTTATTCGATGGGTTTGTCATAAGTGTAGGAATGACGGTGTCCAAAAGCAAATGTTGGAAGATTGCCCAGTGTGACTTCAAATTCAATTGTCCAAATGTCAAAAATGTGATTGAATTGTATGAAGGTTTTTAGGCTTGTGAATTATGAACTTTTGCAAGGCGAAAAGGCAAAATCATTCCATCAATTCGTGGAAAATTTAGCATGTTTTGATTTGAATTTACTTTGATTAAATCTAGTTTCACATGTGTATTTCCATGTAGCATTTTTAAAAGTATATATTGTTATTTATAGGTAAAACATTTTGACAATATAATGATGTCATTTAGTGCTAATTATGGAAAAACAAATTTAATGTGAAATGTCAAAAAAAAATCAGTTATAATCAAACTATTGTTAAGTTTTTTTTTTTTTAATAATATGAATACCAAGAAAATAATTTGAATTTGTCGAGGTTTTTGTGTCTTGACCAAATCCCATATAATGAAGACCTTTTGTTCATATTGACAATGAATATTTTCATCAATAGTTAATAAATGAATTTTTTTTGTCCACACAATGAACTCTTTGATGATCATTAATATTCACATTACAACTTCAAACTATGATGCATATCATGTGTCAAAAGGATATTATTCTTAAGTATAATTATTTCTCTTGTTACATGATAGTTGTAATGAGGAAGGATGGATTGCAATTCCATATAGTTACATTATCAAGCTAGGAGTAAATGAAACTTTAATATCCTTAGAGGTGTAGGCCTACATTCAATTTTAAATCTAGGATTACACTTGGTAGTGAAGCCCAACTATTATCAAACCCTGCTCTTCAAAGCACAAAGGATGTGACCAAGAAATCTCCAAAAAAATAAAATCTCCAAAAAAATTCGCAAACAAAATCAAGATTTTTACAATTTTCAATGCCAAAACCTTGTTGTAACTTGTGCCCATTGGAGGACTCATATTGATTGGATAACATAATTCTTGCACCTTATGGGGTTTGAAGGACAAGTTTTTTTCCCCCAATTAGTTGGGTGGTCAAACAAAAAATGGGCAACTTTTTTTATTTTGTTATACAATTTGGTTCTAGACTTATGGAATTTCAAAACTTAAAAAACCCCTATTACCATTTTTTTTATGTTGAAAATAAAATATTGACATGTTCTTGGTTTTTGAATTCCAAAAAACTAGTGATTGAAGGTAGGGTTTTTGAAAGGGTTTTTTTTTTTTAGAACCATAGTTTGTGGTTCAAATCAAATCTTTGATGATGTCAAACAAGGCTTCGCATACACAACCCACACCCAATTATCTTTCTTGAAAAAAAGAACCACATCACACTTGTTTGAACCATATTGTGTAGTAATTTGAAGGTCCATAAAACTATTCGTTTTGCTTTTATATGTCACAATTAAATAATCATCATTTTTTGTTATTAATATCATATCTAGATAACCATCCATTGTAGTCATTTTAGAAGGTTCAAAAAACTGGTGCATTTCATCAAAGATATGGTAAAGAGGGGTACTTTATGAAGCTACTTATTTACTTTTTACAATTTACCACAGTTATGAACATTAAGGCTAGCCGTGAAAATGTGCAAGGGCAAGTTGTTGTTTCTAATTACTACCCAACATTAGATTAAACCCATTTGATCAACAATTTTAAAGGCTATAATCTTGATAAGGCATGTTGCCAAGTGATTGAACATTCCCTTGAGAAGCATTGGGGTTAGTTAAAGAGATTAATGTTATGCCAGGAACTAAAGCTCACAACAATTTCAACATTGCTAGCAAAAGATGCATGGACTAGGGAATATATTATGTGGCTAGTTGCCATGTCCAAAAAGCTCCAAAGTACAAGTGCAATTCCATTGTAGTTTTTTTGGTGACAGATATTCACTCATTATGATTTGCAAGGAAGTACATTTTCATAAGAATAATATAAAATTCATGGCATCATGATCAACCTAGTTATGCAACATCCAAAAGAAAATTCCCAAGACAAAAACTTTCAAATTGCATGCCCACATGTTTCATGGGTTCATTAGTGAATCTTTGTGCAATCCAATATGCATCCTCCCCCATGCAACACGTCAATAAATGTTGATAATAAGCAGTTTGAGTTACCAAAGTAAAATGAGTTATAATCAAGTATGGGTTGCATATAGTACATTGCATAGCCCTCTTGGAGTTTGTCCTTGAGTCCCAACCTCTTTAACTCAAGATTGATCTACACGAATAATTTTTAGAGCATGACTCTAAACTTGTGTTTCACCCTACATATCCTTGGTTTTTTATTGAACTAAACTTGTGATTAAAATAAACTTTCATTTACAACAAATTTAATCTTTTGCCAATATCTAGTGCACTTCATAAGGGAGGTGCAAATGCATGTGGTGAATTCAAGACAAAGTGTAATGGTTTGTTGGAATGTTTAAATGTTACAAATAGAAATGGAAGAAAATGGATTATTTAACATTAGAACTTGTTGGGTTTTGTCTTGTAAGTTGACTATGTTAACCAATGTTATCCTCTTATAAGATGTTGTTTCCTTTGTTTTAATTGGGACTCAAAAGCTCTAGGTGGGAGCTAGGGTTTTTGGGATACTACTTTTGAAATGGACATCTATTCTATCGCAACCCCACTTTGGGCTAAGTGTGAAGATGAAACTCACACTCCCAAAAGTGGGAACTTGAAGTCCTCCAGGGACTTCTAAAAATTCAGAACTTGATTGCAGGGGTCAAAACACTTCGCATTAGGATGTTTTTTATACCGTTGGAAAGGTCTTGAAGTGTAGATGTCCGAAATGGCCTCGCGTGAGCCATTTGGACATCTGCAACCCAAGTTATGGGCAAAAGAAGGGCCAGGAGTCAAATTGGCAATTTGACTCCCGACCGCTAAAAGTCGGGAATCAAGCCGATTCTGACGTCTTCAGGAGGAGTGCAATATGGCGTTGAAACGCTCTCAAAGAAAGCTACAAGATTGCTTCATACTTCATCCCAATCAAAGGTTTGAGCAAGAAGTTATGGATGCCCAAAGTCCTGGGAGTCCAACCCGGGACAATTTCGGGACTCCTCCTTAGGAGTCCCGGGAAAAAGTGTCATTCGGATGTCGCCTCCATGGAGAGCTGTAGAAAATACTATATGGGGGAAGGTGGTGGCTTCCCCCGAGTCCGGGCCATGGTGAGTCAAGTGAGTCCAAGGTCGCTCGTGATTTGTCCCAACACTAGAAGGGTGCAGAATGAATTTTAACCAACTTGTGGTTAGTTTTGGATGCAAGACTAAATAACTAAGTAGCTTGACCCTCTTCCTAATTTAATCCCAGAGTTTTCGGCACGCCCCTCTCCCCTCGCCCCCCCTTTAGTGCTGGAAGCTGGGAGCGGCACCAAGTCCCATTTACTTCCGCCTTTCACATAGTTGGACTCTTTTGAGTCCAACAAAGGACTTGGGGGCACATCATATTCGGTTTAACATCCACCATGCATTGCACATGTGATGGCAATGATTTGGGGAATTGTTGGATTACACTAGCATAATATGTAGCAATGTTGTTTTGGAGCATTTATTATGGGAGAAGGCACCCTTAGTTTTTGGAGTTCATGGTAATTTTTTCAAATAATTAAATGTGAAACTAACATAGATGTTTGAAATGGTGTGGGTTGATTTGGCATGCTATATTGTGACTTTTCTACAACCTAAAATTATTATGCAAGACAAATAAAAGGTTTGGTATTACCTCCATGTTATATACCCTTGCATTTTAGTGGTTTCATTCCAAAACCCCATAGCCAAGTTCTAGTATTATTGTTTCTAATAGACAACTCCACGTTTGTGAAGTTGCAATGTTTAAGATGGTAGGAATGATTATAATACTAGAATCCATTCCACCACTAATTGAAATTGCTAAAGAGATACTAAAAACCTTGCGTGGATTTTATATAAACCCATCTTGCTTATTTTTCATAGTGACAATTCATTTCTATTCACTATTCATGATTTGGAATCTTGCAGTTCCACAAATTGTGATGTTCAAAACCATCTTAATTTGATTATAACACATTTTGGAGAAAATTCAACAAACCAAAAAATTGTGTTTTCAATCATTTTAGTCAACAAAACTTTTAACGTTTGCCAAAATGTAAATAGCTCATGATAGTTATCAAGAGTCCTCTTGAGTTAGGTGTGTGATCAATCATAGGTGATGATATTGGACCAATGAAGAAACCTCCAACTTGTGGACTAGTCTCATTAAAATTTAGAAATCTCATGGTGAAGAACAAGATGGCAGCCGAAAAGTTGTAAAAATCATATTAAGATATATTTGACCTCATTTTTGACAACTTAAACCCTCCAAAATCACTTAATTTTTGAGTTCATTAATTTTAATTTATTTTATTAGGAAATATATATTAAGTTCTGTCTTTTAAATTTGTTGAATTTGTTTAATTTTCGGAATGTAAAAAAGGTTGGTGATAATCATCAATTTGAAAGCATATTAGCCCCTAACCATGGAGGATTTGGAAATCACAAGGTAAGGCGGACAAAAATTTGCTTGAACTTTAGGGTTTAAGCATTCCAAGTTGAACCTAATATAAAAGTATCAAGTAAAATGCAACATTATAATCATTAGTCTGAAATATCACAATAAGTGTTCCAAGTTAAAACATATAAAAAAATTCATTTTTTCTTTTGTAACAACTGGGTATGGCATGGAAAAAATAAAATTGCATTGTACCAAAGTGATATTTTGTTAACCCAAGTTTTTGATCTCACAAAATTGAAACGAAAAAACTTGTTTTTGAACCCAAAATGAAAAGAAGGAAAAAGAAGAAGAATGCAAACCTTCACAAATTGTCAATTAGTCTCCTCTCTCATTCTGACCCATGCAGCCATGCCTTCTCAAAAGATTGAATCCCATCATGTTATCTGCTACAACTATTAATGCATGGCCACTTTTGCAAAATTTTAACTTTAAGGTCTGTTGTACATGATCCTAGTTTTTGTGGGTGATCTTAGTTGTGTGGAACAAAGTTTCTTTCATTGGAGTATTAGCATCAAATTTGGACCTGGAAAATATGATTTCTGTTTATACAAGTGACTTTTCACCGAATAAATGACTCAAATTTGCCAAACAAAAAGAAGGAAAAAGAAGAATGAAAACCCTCCACGAATTCTGAATTAATGTCCTCTCTAGTTCTAATCTGTGCAGTCATGCCTTGTTGAAAGATTGAATCACAACATGTTATTTGCTAGATTTATTAATGCATGGCCACTTTTGCAAAATTTCAAATTTTAACTCTCTTGTGTATGATGCCAGTTTTTTCGTGTGATGTTACTTTTGTGTGTGGGTCAGTAGTTATTTTAGTGGAAAATTAGTGTCAGATTTGGACTTGGAAAATATGTTTTCTACCTAGACAAGTGACTTTCATTGAAAAAATGGCCCAAATTTGCAAATGTTCAAAGGAAAACAAATCCTAAACACTAAAATTTCTGAAAAGTTTCAGTAGGTAGCCAAGAATATTATTATTTTTCTACTTTCATATATAGTAGGTAGCCAAACTTGTGTTTTAGATGATGGACACCTTGGCTACATCACAAAATCCTTACAAAAACACTGGAGTGAAATAGGTCAGTTTTTAGTGGTAATCTGAGTTTTGTTGGTGATCTAGGTTTTGGTGGTGTTAGAAATTGAAAATACTGTGGTGGATGGTGATGTGCAAGAATATTCAAAGAACCCAATATAGCTCCCAAGCTTTTAATTCTGGACAGTAAATATATTCAGCCATGGTGGGTGATCTCAGTCTTGGTGGTAATCTCAATTTTGTTAGTAATCTGGATTTTCAGTCATGTCAGAAATGGGAAATATTGGGGTGGGTGGCGAGTTGTGACGTCCAAGAAGCTGCAAAGAACCTAATTTAGCATTGAAGCTTCTAATTCCGGACCATCTGTATACATTTCAATATATTTGCAAGGGAAGCACACCATAAGTTTAGGTACATTATGTGATAACATCAATATCAGCATCCCACAATTTATTGTGTAATACAAGCCTAATGGTGAAGTAATAGCTGATGTTTAAAAAAATTAAAACAATGTTTCGTCTTTTCAAAGAAGAGGCAACAAGGAAGGCCACCTCAAAGAACTGGACATGGTGCTTGGAAACAAATCCAGATGCCTCCAGAAGTGTGTACAGATTGTTGGAGAAGCTTGGGTACTCAAGACCATAGCTGGTTATGAGAATGAAAAGACCATTATGGGCCATCATGGTAATGGATGCCCCCAATGCTGGAAGAGCTTGTCAAAAAGTCACTACAATTCAAAACCCATCACCATCAGAAATCTGACTCAAACCCCGCACGAACACATTAAAAAGTCAAGCAAGGGCAACCTGATTTGCAAAAGGGATTGTTGGATCCATAAGGAACCATAGACCATTGCTTTCATTTTATGTTTTGTGGAAGTAACCACCATGTTGGGTGTTTAATATGTAAGTCTGCTTAAGAATGACAGTTTTGTTTAATTTCTTTGTGGTCTGTTTGTAAATCATTGCAAATTGAAATTGTGGAACTATAATCTTCTAGCTTGATTTTTTGTGGGTCTTCAATGTTTGGATGTTAATGTCAAAAATTTCAATTTCATGTTAAAGTTTGTATTGAGTTGGATTGGACAAAATCACAAATGTTTGAAACAATTACTCATTTTTCTTACATTTTAAACTCAAGTAACTAAATTTGAGATGTCAGCAATTCCAATTTTAAAACTGTGCAATGAATTATCATGAAGAATACAAGGGGGGTATGGAAGCAATCTGTGGTGTCTTCAACTAAGTTTAGTCTGTCTCATAAATAAGTGCTCTCAACAATGTGGAACATAGGAAGGATGATTTCTTCATGAATTTATAAGAAATTTTCATAATTTTTGTTCAGTTTGTTAAGCTAAAACAAGTTGTAAGTTTCGAAGCACAAAGAAACAATAATGATCTTTTGATGCACCCACCTCCTGCCTGAAGAACATACATTGTAAAGCAGTTGACAAAAATTTCTATATGGGAGTCACCATATATAGCCTCATCTGCAAACCAAAATTCCTTTTCTTAACAGCATTTGTGGGCCATTTTTGCCTACACTTAATGCTCCCTCTTTGAAATGGCCTTGGGTGTTCTCCAACTCATATACAACTCTAAACTTTGAGTTGGTCATTTCTTTGGTTCGCAATAAGTTTATCATAGAATGTGTTGAAAGCAAGAAAAATCCTATGAGGTTTTTTAACATCAAAATATATGGCATGTGATGCTTTAACTGATAACCTTGCATTTTTGGCCTACCTCAACTAAATATCTCACCCATAGACTCAATTAGGGTCTCTAATTCCACATGTCTCATGCTTGAATTAGCCTCTAAGAACCACTCCATGGTGGATGCCATTTGAGTATTTAGCAATATTTATCACATCCAGCATAGTGTATTCATTGCTTCCCAAATCCAATTCCGAATTCATAAACCAGAAAAAAATGTACGTAATAAGGTGAAAGACTATATAAATACAGTGCCCCAAGCAAACTATTATATTGACAAATCAAAAGCATGGGAACCTCACTAAACAGGTGTAACAAATTAAACCTGGCAGTGCCTAATATAAAAAGTATTATTGAATTTTTTTGATTCTACCGAAATTATGATTAATATATTAAGTATCTTGCATGTACAATATTTTCAATGAAAACTAATGTAATGCAATGTTCAGGATCCCCTCTTCAACCCAGAGATGGAAGGTTTGATCCTTTTTGACTAATGTTTTTTTCAAGGGAAGCACACAGATGACAAAAGAAAATGTAGTCCCTATGCAATTTCTGTAAGCTAGTTGTCTTGGGAGTTGCAACTTCCCCAACGATAAAAGATCTAAGTGGAACCTTCGTTGGGGATTGTCACTTAATCCCTTTCTCTGTCCCAACCAAGTCTCCCCAAGGCATTCCAACCCCTTGTCCCCAGGGGAAAAACCAAGTCTCCTTGATGCACCTAAACCCTTTATTGTGGCACCTTGGTTGGAAGTTTCAAATCCCTTTTTCCTTGGGGCGATTTGGTTGAGTATTTCAATTTCCCTTGTTCCTTGGGCAACCAAGTTTTGAGCCTCAATTCTTGGGGAATGGTGTGTTTGCCAAGGCAAATGGGTGATTACCCGAGGAAATTGGGAGTTCAAAGTCCCTTTCTTCCCCCCACAAGACAACTTGGTTGGATATTTCAAGTCTCTTTGTTCTTTAGTGATCAAGTTTTGGGCCCTAATTCTGGGGGAACCATGTGTTTCCTACGGCAAATGGGTGGTTTCATGAAGTGCTTCAGCCCAAAACTTGATCACCTAGGAGCAAGGGACTGGAAATATTCAAACAAGTTGCCCTAGAAAGAAAGAAAGGCACTTAGAAATCCCAACCAAGTTGCCCCAAGGATAAGCGATTGATGTTGAGCTGCTACACCAGACCCCATGTTATCAGCTACAGGTACTCATCCACTGCCTCTTTTGCAGAATTTTAATTTACGGATCTCTTGTGTATGATCCCAGTTTTGGTCGGTGGTCTTTGTTTTGTGTGGGTCAATTATTTTTTGTTTGTGAAATTTCATCAAATTTTGACCTGGAGAATATGATTTTGATGTGGTGTTGTGTTTTTTCATGGAGAATATGTCATAAATTCATCAAATTTTGAAGGAAAAATTTCCAAAACACTTATCGATTGGAAAGTTGAATCAACCCAAATTTAGTGAATGCTTGATCTATCAACCATACTATGAGAACTGGGTGAGGAATTAGTCCAAGAAATTAAAATATGAAGCACAATATATCTCTACATTATTAGAACATAGGTTCTACTCAACTGTGGTAGCTTATACAATTGAAAGAACTTGAAGAACTTGAATCCCCACTCCTCCTAACTACACTCAATTGTTTTCCATAATGTTTAATTAAAGGAAATATTAGATTAACCAGAATTCATTTATTAACCAAGTTTAATGTACACCCCACAATAGATCAATTACAATAGTTAACAATTAATATGAAGCAAATTTTCAGACATGCTAATTTTGTAATTAGTAGCTTATAATATGTCTAGATTAATTACGATAAATAGTAAAATAAAATCTCTTCAAGATCATTGACTATTAATAAACATGATTAAATATATATTTCACAAAAAAAATACACTATAGGATACTAATTAATTTTGCAACTTTTTAAATTCGATTGGCATTTGTTCAATTTTTTAAGTTGTTTCCAAACTTGGCTTCTATAATTGAATGTAATGTTATGTTTTGTTGTATCTTAACACACAATTGATATAGTTAGAACACTTATTTCAAGTGGTAAACCAACAAAACATCAAGAAAATGCACAAGGGCCATACAATATTTTGAATTTTATTTTATTTTATTTTTTCAAATTTTTGACTATTATTGTCAATTTTATTTTATTCAATTTAGCCAATTTTATTCCTCAACATAAAATTGAAAAAAAATAAATCAAAATTTCATAGGAATGAAATAGAACAAGGTGGCTAATAATAATGAAACCATATATCTTTTTAACAAACCACCATGTAATATCAAATTACTTACTTCCCATTATATTACCATTCTTTCAAAACTTGAAGTTCAAAAATTATATAGAAGTTTTAACCTAGTTTGAAGTAGGATTTATTTTATTGAGATGCACATTAAAATCATTTATCCCTACCCATCAAGTGCAACCTATTTAAATATATTATGATGTTAAAATGTTACAAACCCCTTTGACTAATAAAAATGTGTCATAATAAAAATGCACTCAAAATAATTAAACTCATTAAATGCATGTTCCATTAACTTGATGTGCAAGACTACATTAAGGAGGTCAATGGTTAAAAGTTTTGTAAAACGATTCCAAGCAAAGATGTTCATTTGACCAATGGAGGTGGTTGAGTTGCACAAACATTTTAAGGTAATTTGTTTCAATAATGATTAAAATGAAATGGCCAAAAGAAACAAGGGATAAAAATCAATGGCCTTGTTGATGATGAAGATCAAAAAATCTACATTTGAAATTTGGCAGGCCAAGAAGAGTACTAGGCCTTTCATGACACCATGATTTCGAACTTGAACATACAAGGAAATGTTTGTTATTTTGTCTTGGTATGTAGTATGTTTCAAAAAGAAACTAAACAAAAAAAGAATCCAAATGATATCCACGATGAAATTCATTGTTGGTTGCAATTCATTTCATCTAACACCAAAAGGTCGTTAAATTTTACATTGCAAGTGTTGGTTGTTTTGACAAATGGTGACAAGGGATTTCAAAATGAAAAACCCCTTGTGGAGACTCATTTAAAACATTTGAAACAAAAGTTTGCTGCTTTTGTTGATTTATTGTCAATTTGTCATTTAATCAATGCATTTTTTCTCCAAAAACAAAAGAGGTGGTGAAAGAGGTAATGCGAAATTGTGCATCAATTCTCAAAAAGGTGCCCCACATATATCAAGCATGCATGAATGTGCAACATGGCTTGTCTAAATGGAATCGAAAACATCCTTATAAACCCATTGTGACACTGAGAGCATTTGAAAATGACATTGTTCACAAGGTATAACCAAATTTGCATGATTTGTGAGTTGAAGGATAATCAAAATTAAAAACCATATGTAACAATAGCAATGTTTTTGCACAATGTTGGTGAAATGATATATTTCAAGAATGAGGATTTTGTGGTCATGAGTCCAAATTGGTTTTGTAATGAAATGATGGGTCGCCTCATCACACTTCACAGAGATGTTGAAAAAAATTGATTGGAAGCAAATTTCTCAAGATGGTTTTGGTGAAATGGAAGACATTCAACATCTCCTCAAGTTGGATTTGAAAAAGATCATTCATAAATGTGTGGGAGACACAATCAACATCCCCAAATATCTCGTTCATCTTATGAAGAACATATGAAAAAAAATCTAAAGGAAATCAATATGCACAAATTTCTACTCAAATATTTGTGTCCATTACATTGAAGTTTCATGATGTCATTGCAAAAGGTGAAAGATGTTTGCAATGAACATTTGACTTTCCGCATGATGCAAATCTTATCCACCTTTGATGAAAGTTATAATGTAATGACCAAAATTGACCACCCTTACCCCATGATTTTTCCCAATAATCCAAGTAAATGTTTTTTCCAACAAGTACATTGGAAGTTCCATTGGTCATATGGAAGGATTTCCATGTAGGTGGCATTATACAATCATTTTCATGATTTGGTAATCAAACCCATTTGCCAAAATGAGATTTTTTTTTAAAAGCTTCAATAAATGGCATGGAAAGTTTTTTGGAGTTGATTGGTGATAAAATGAAATCTCATCTTTTCATTGACATATTGGTGAAATCATCCAAAAGCAAATCGAAAACCTTTCAATTCATTCATGAACATGTGTTGAGCCAAATTGAACACTTGTGTAATGTTGTTCAAGTTGGTTGGAAAGGGGTTGCACTTGTGCGAGAGATTTTGAACCACAAGTTGTTCAAAACTTCTTGTTGTACAAAAATAAAAGAGACCCAACAATGTTGGTGGAGGAGTTGAAACAAAAGTTATTCGGAACAAACCTTGATTTATCACATGTTTATCCATAGACAAAAGTGCCAAATGTGGATGAAAGCAATGTTGACTTCCTTGGTGAATGTATGGTGGACATTGTAACAACCCTTTTGGGTGAGGTTGGTACTCATGAAGTTTTCCAAACGTGACATAGAGAAATTGTGGAACTAGAAATTCAAATAACCAAATTGAAGGGCAAGAAGAAACATTTTAAAAATTCACAAGGTCTTGAAAATGTAATCACAATGGAATCTACAAACTATGTCTAGCAACATGTTGATTTTGAATCAAAAGGAAAATCTTCTAATTCACAATATTTGGTGGAGTCCATATATAATGCAATTGTCCTTGAAATAGAAGAAAAATTACAATCAATGGAGAAAAGGTTGGAGACATTGATGGAAGAAACAAAGCAAGAAATCCAATCCATGGAGAACAAGTTGCACAACTTGTTAAAAATGGAATTGGACAACATCATCAACTTGTCATCACAATTGCAACAACAACAAGTTCCATGCAATGTTTATTTCACCTCCATTGGTGTTAGTCACCAATGTAAACTTATTGTGAAGATGTTACTAGGGATTAAAATGGTTCATCTCCATCTTTTGTGTGAACACATTGAAGGGATTCATGTTGTGGACAATCAAAAAGGTGAACTTGTTACCTTGATGTCACCAATGGTGCAAAAATCTGTCCCTTACCTCATTATTGGTCTTACCATCTTTTCCCTTTTGTTGAAAGTGGGGGCTTATGCTAGAGCAAGAGTTGGCAACATGATACCCAACTTTGGAAAAGGTTTATTAGCACTTGACACAAAGAGCCTTGGTGATTACTTGCATGGTGATGGAATATGCAAAATGTCAACACATGACCCACTTCAAGGGAAACAAATGTTGATTGAGAAAGAAGTTGCATTGAACATGGCCAAAGATAAAAAGTCAGCAGAACAATGGCTTGTTGACTTTCTAAAGGAAAAAGATATTTACAAATCATTTGGTTTCAGTAGGGTTCAATATAGTAGGAAGAAATTTAATAATCATGGTCCTCTTATATGATGGGTTTGTGTTAAATGTAGTAATGACAATTTCCAAAACAAAATGTTGGAAGATTTCTCTATGTGATCCTAGGTTCAATTGTCCAAGGATTGAAAACATGATTAAACTCTACAAAGTTGTTTATGTTCTATGAATTTTGATATTTTGCAAGTGGAAGAGGTAAACCATGTTGCATTTTAGTCCATGCAAAATTCACCTTGTTTCAACTTTGTTGTGGTTGGATTCAACTTAGTTTCACACTTATATTTCCAAGTGATTTAAGAGTTCAAAAAACTGATGTTGGGTACATGCATAGATTGATTTCAATTTGATAATGCTGCAAATTGCTGATTATTGAAAAAGAATTTTGTAATGTGAAATAAGTAGCAATTTCATGTGTAATCAGATCAATGTTTGTTGAAATTGTTGTTCTCTTTCCAATGTCTGCATATATGATAATTCAAAGTTTTTCAGGCTTCTTTTGGTCTTGACTATACACCATATATTTAAAAGCCTTTGTTCATATTGACATTGAGTATTATCATCTATACTTTAATAGTTGAATCATCTTCATTCAAACAATCAAGTTCATACGCTGCTTGATAATCATTAGAATTTGAATCACAGATTCTTGGTTGCTCTTCTGGGTTATGCAGGGCTCTTTGATTGCAGCCGAGGACTTTACAAGAGACATGCCATTTAATGTGGATGCTTCCATTGGGGTAGCTTTTCTTGGAGTTTGCAAATTTCACAGAAACATTAAGCTAGCTGAGCATGCTGCATAAAATCTTCTTATAACAGAAACTCAAAGTGCTCCAGTTTATGTGCAGCTTTCAAATGTTTATACAGCAGCTGGTTTGTGGAATGATGTTGAAAAGGGAAGAAATTTAATGAAAGATAGAGGTGTATAAAAGGAGCCAGGTCACACATGGACAGAGTTAGGAGATCAGACTCACTCATTCATGGTAGAAGACAGGGTTGCATCCATATTCAGAAAAGATATGGAGAGCTGAACAGACTGAGTAAAACAATACAAGCAGCAGGGTACATGCCAGAAACTTGCTTTGTTGTGCATGATGTAGAATAGAAGCACAAGTGGTGCTCTGTTACCAGGGAGAAACTAGCTATGGCTTTTGGCATCATCAATACACCCCTGGAACACCAATCTGTATCATTACAAACCTTTGGGTTTGTACTGTCATACCATCACCAAGTTCATTTCCAAAATCACTGGCCATTAAATCATTGCCACGGATAGTAGTTGCTTCCATCACTTCAAGAATGGGCTGTATTTATGTGGTGACTTTTGGTGATATGTTTAGTCATAAAACTTGCTTTTATTTTCTGTCCAGAGATTGGGGATTGTAGATGGGTTTTGCAATCTCTGATGAAGTCAGAGGCTGACTAACTCTTCATGGCTTCCCGAACTTCTGTTACAATTCTTGTGAGCACTTACCAGTTAACCCTGTTATGTTGCAGGAGAGTGTGAGTCACCCTTTCAAGTTTTGGAAACTGTAGGGAATCACCAGCAGATCCAGGAAGCTGTAGAGCAATAGTGACATATCTGTCAAGTTTCCACACAGAATCTGTGCACTTAACATCATTTAGGCACTGGGAATTTGGGCCCACAGAATCCTGCTGGTAGTAACCAATAGGATCAAAATCACAGCATCATCTTAACTGACTAGCAAAGCATAAACTGTATTTCACACAAATTGATATTTGGAAGCCTTATAAGCTTACAATGGACTTAACCAAGGAAGATCTCTTGCAGACTATATTGTATTGACCCCATTCATCAAAATGTCAAATACAATTTTGAAACTGTACATGCAGGGTTTGTCACATACCATAAACCTGAGTCATCTTGATGGACAACCTAAATCTCTGGGGCTGTCAACCTTAAACCTGTAATCACATTCACCAGAGTAAGCTACAAAATATTTTGCATGCACTTGAAACATTTGTCACAATAATGTTTGGGGAACGATGGGGGAATCCTTCAGGTATTGTCTCTTGTTCAGC
>Ga0209208_10006879_pt1 | contig 15611 bp, 12 predicted proteins | sample S1TSphfallax_3_FD_187694 | JGI IMG/M metagenome (GOLD analysis project Ga0209208, IMG submission 187694) | Host-associated microbial communities from peat moss isolated from Minnesota, USA - S1T2_Fd - Sphagnum fallax MG (SPAdes) (version 2) | ecosystem: Host-associated > Plants > Peat moss >...
TCCAGTAATAGCAATCTTGGTTTGGATTACTTACTGGTTGCTTGTCAGGTTTTATCCCAATTAATTGCATTCAACACAAGTCCATGATGGATGGAAAATTTGCTAATGCCATTAAATTGTAATAGTACCTAGTGTAAAGTTAGCGTGTTCCACTTGGGCTAGCCATTACTAGGCCACTTGTTAGCTAGCCATTACTCCAAGTGTGAACACATTTTATTTTTCACATTTACTAAATTTGGGAATGTGAACACATTTAGGACTCAACTGATTTTGCCTTCCAAACCCAACTTTTGCAATTTGTTTGAATTCTGAGCAACAAATTCCACTCAAAAATCAATGTCTTTCACACCTTAGCAATTAACATCTAGAATTTTTTTTGATTGTTTGCAACTTGGGGCCCAAACATTTTAAACTTTAGCAAAGTTCTTGTTAAGACATTATGAACCAGCCTTTTTTTTTTAAATTGACAAAATTAGATATTCAAATTCATGGTAGAACTTTTACCATGGATGAAACCATGCACCTCAGCTTCCTCTCGCCTACCATTTTTGCTCACTCAAGATTCATTGGTCTAGTCCATATTAGGCCCTAAACCTTAAACCCTAATACAGACTCAATTTGAGTCATCTGTAAAGTACTCCAAATTGGGGGGGATAGTGGGCCTAAGTTTCCTCAAAACTGGGGACGAAATGAGAAATAAAAACAAAAACAGCGCACAGGAAAAAGCAGGGAACCAATCTAGTTTGCTCACCTCAATTGGTCCTTGGAGGAGTTTCACCTTCGGTTTTGAATTTGATTTACCTGCACCTTGATTGCTGCTTATATCCTTCATTAAATCACTTAACCTTGTCTGACTAAGATATTGCAAATCTTCTGAACTGATTGATACTCAGTTTTATGAAACGGTACCCAGTTTCACTCACTTTATGGATATATTCAAGTTGGGATGAAACAGGGTGTAAAGGGTCAAACTAGGGCCCAAAGACAGGGTGACTTTACTGGTACCTCTCAAAGAAATTATTGTAAGGACAATCAAAGTGGCACAGATTTTCCCCTTGCAGGCCATCTATCTATGAAGCATGGTAGTTTGTTTTGTCACCCTGAGATCTCCCAAACCACCTTGCTTCATGTCAAAGCTTTTGGTATCTTTGGAAAGCTCTTGATGAGTGAGAGTGCATGAACTTGGTTTGAGACTGTTTGGAGCTACAGTGTGGATGGTATTGATTATTAAACCATTTGTTCAATGAAAACTAAATAAAATCAAAATTGAAAACTGTATTGGAATTTCGGGGTGTTCTTCGTGTTGTTGGAAAGCCTTGGCAAGTCAGATTTAATAGAGTTTATTTCACAAATATTAAATATGAGCTAATTCACCTACCATTTTAGCCAAGAAAAACATTCTTCACAATCATGAAGACATTATGCATTATTGAACATGTTCACCTCCTAAAAGTTAAGAATGTTTAAATTCTATACTTACAACTAATGTTTGGCACTTCTTTGATTTATTTTAGAAAACAAGTTTGATAACTTAAAATTTGGGTAGTTGAGGAATACAATAAGCATGCAAAATACATCTTGTCTTGTGCATTTGCAATAATAACCCAATGTTTTTAAATTTTCAACAATTCTAACAAATATCAATAAAATTTTCTCCTTTTTTCGGCTAGACCCTTTGCAAATTATTTTGTCTCAAACATCAGTAGTAGGTACAATATTTGGATTCAAAATCAAATCCAAAATTAATCTTTTGATATAAGTTTGAGCATTTGACCCTGGTTAGACTTGTCTTCTCTTTAAGCAAAAATGCCACATTATTGTAAAAATGTCATGTCATATAGGTGCCAAGAGTTTAGAGGGCTTGAAATGTCATTGAAGTACCAACGAGGGTTTTAATTTTTGAATTTTGTGACATCAAGAAATTGATTTTTTCTCCAAAAGAACAAAATTAGCCTAATTTACAGTTTTGTTTTCCAAATAATGTTCCCAATTGATTTGTGGAAAAAGTTACAAAATTTGTTGGAAAAATATCACTGGTCCCCAACTCTGTAAATTTAAACATTATGAAAGAAAAGTTGTATCCAATAAATAGATGTGTCTTGAGTAATGGTTTGAGGAGGCCTACCAAAAGACGTGTGTTGAGAAGTAGTGTCTTAGTAGACAAGAAATGCAAATCATAATATTCCATATATCAAACAATTCAGTAGGGGTACGGTCATGAAAGCCACCAAACTACTACTCTGACCATATTTATTGTGATCAAATAGTGAAAGAGTTTTCAATTTTTCACAACTATGATTTGAAGAATCCACTCCAAGATGGTAATTAATGTAGGTAAAATGGCCGACATGAATGAGGAGTCCCCTTCATTTGAGAGCCAAGTGTACACAAAAGGTTTTGCGACTTTGCAATCATATGAAGAATTGCCCACTATTTTGGTGAGCTTTGGGAGGGCAAAGGAGGTCACACACTTAGGCAATCACACTAGAATGCGGCTGACCCATTAGAACACCACCAATAATACAGGGTCAGCTTCAGCACATGTCTGCTGAATAAATAATTTATTTTGAACATTCAATTTTGAAAAATTGAAAAGTTTCAGATCATTTAAAAAGATTTTTCATTTTCCTTCACAAAAACTTCTTCTTAAAGAATAAGTAAAAAATTTGAAAATTTCAACATTTCTAAGAACAATATAATTTGTACCAAAGCCAACAACATATTAGGGTATTTGGGGGCTGAAATAATGGGTTGGTGGCTGATCATGGCAACTCATTGTAAGCAAGGACTGACAATTTATTGTCCAAGTCTGAACATGTCATGCCACTGCAGCCATTAATGCCATTAGTACTCATTACTGAATACTAACCACGGGTCAGTAGTAGTCGCAAGGTGTGAGAGTGGAGGGATTTGGGATTGTAGGCAAATCATCTTCTCTTTCTCTGCTGATGCAAGAGAACACCTGCTTCACTTGTGTTGATTAAAATCAGGCAACAAGGATAACTATGACAGGCTTATATTATCCTCCCATTAAAAGGTTTTTTCTTTTTCCTTCTCCCCAATTTTGTTGCAGTGGCAACCATCCACAAGAGGAAAGAGCCTAATTTGGCTATGGGTCAGAGAGGACAGTAAACATTTTCTAGAATCCTGCTATGGACTAGGTAATCTGCAAGAGGATGCGAGTTACTGCATACAATCGAGCCAAATGTGCAATAATAACCTTTGGCCTTGAGCTGGATATTGGACATAACTTTGCATGGCGTGTGACCGAGCATTGTACATGATAATTATGCGAATCAGCCAATGGTGTTTGTGAGATACATCTGTGCAAAAAAGTTATGGGTTATAACTTGTGACCAGCCAGCCACTGCAGTGCTCATGTGTCACTCAAAGACTGGTTGTCTTTTGGTAACCTCCAAGAACTAGTGTTTAAATATATTGCAACTTCCATGTTTTTCTGCTCAGAATGTGGGGAACTAAAATGCATTAAAAAGAGAAATCTTGTGACAGTGAAAAATAAATAAAAATGCTTCTATCAAAACCCAGGTTCTCTTTTCCCTTGCCTGGCTCTTGTCAGAGTTGTAATGATATTGAGCAAGGCAATGGAAAGGGAGTGAAAATCCTTCCCTTCCAGGTGGCCTACTACTGCATGAAAAGACACTTTCACTTTGAGAGGTTAAGATTTCCTTGAAAGGCTTATTTAAATAATAATATGTTGAGAGCATTAATTCTTCTCTCTTGCAGGTTGACAACTCAGTGTTTCACTTCAAGGAAAATACATTATGCTCGTGTACTATATCAGGACAAATGTCACTCACTGGATCCCCATGACCCACAGTTCACAGGTCTGCATTTCGGTCCATGCTTGACTCATAGAGTTGTAAGGGGGATGTATGTACAGCTGGGTGTATTGGAAAGTTTCAGCCTGAAAGCAAAATCTATGATCACTAGTGGCCAATAAGAAGAGACCCCGATGTAGCTATATATATCACAAGGTTGAAGAAAAAGTGTTGTAAAAAAAGGAAAGAAAACTGGAGAGGAAGGTATTGGAGGGAGGAAGTACTTTCTGATTGTGACTCACCCCAGGTCCACTTCTTCAATCTGGCATAAGCTGTCAGAGGGCATGTTGATGCAAAGTAATGGGATCTGCTTCTCTTACCAAACTGATTCACCATGCAGTGTGAGGACATTTTCTGGCCTACTCTTTCTCAGATAATAATGTTTTCTCTCCCTGATCTTCCACCCTTCTACCTCCTCACTCATCGATTTAGATGGTGAAAAATGTTTTAACTCCTTTCCCTATTTTCATTTTCAAAGGTGCATTTTCACAAGTGTCATGGCTCATAAGCAGTACTCTGGTCAATTAGGCAAGCACTACATGCTAATTACTGCATTTTTGGAGTTTGCTTCAGCCTTTATTTGATTTTTACATGAAGTACCAAACCAATTTAGTAAAATAGATGTCTTGCACCCAAGATCGTGGTGTAATATTCTCTCTCTTAAGGATAGGCAAACTTTGCTTCCTAACACCTTGTGATCTATGTATGTTTAGGTTCGTGATAATCTTCACCTTGTGCTTTATGACAGGTAAAGCCCATGATTGGGGCACATTCCCTAAATGCAAGGTTGAACTCAATTACCACCCTGTCCTAGGCCTCTTGTTTTGGGAATGCCCCAGCTTGGGGCTTACATTATACAAAGACAAATTCATGAATTTATGCATATACATATACCCAACAAGATCTAAAACATGAGTGGAACAAAAAAATAGAAATTCCTTGTTCAAACTCATACATGTTAGACTCACTTATTTTTACACCAGTTATTTGAGTTTAAGAATGGAAATTATTGTAGACACATTTATAACAAAAACACAGCTTGGAAGGGCCAGAGGGTCCTCCCTTTTCTGTCTTGGTTACTCTTTTTCATCAAAAATTTTCAATTACATTGCAAAGGATGCAAGTATCCTTCATCTTAAGTTGGGCAGTAGTAATAGGCCTAGTTATTTACACCCCTTCAGGACACACCCCAATCATCATGGCCAACCTATTACAAGCAGTCGGTTGTTGACATGGAGAGTTTTTGACAACTAGTTTGAGCTAACTTGACATCCCATGCAATCTGTGCACACATGTAAGTCATTGGGGATCATATGATGTCGTCGCATCATTGGTTTTGTTGGGGTTGCTGGTTGGTATAACAAAAAGTTTCATGATTATATAATAATAATAATAATACAGTTCTTTAGAGTTTCATGATTCCATCAATTGATAAGCTGGCAATCCCATGCTTTTACAACCCTCATGCATCAACACAATGTCTTATCACAATATACTTGATTTGATTTATAGTATGGTAATCTAAACTAGATTACTGAATTGTTTATGGATACTTCACAAATAATGAAATTATATCAGATGAATGCTATAATAAAAGCCCATCAAATATTGTGATTAAGGTCTTTTCATCTATCTATTGAAGAGAAGTGTTATTGACATTCCACATTTTATTCTTTTTTTTGGACCTAAGTAGAGATGTAAAAGCTGATTTTAAAATTGAAACCAATTTCAGAGGCGAATAGTTTTCATTCAAAGATGCACTTGATTAAACATCGTTTTAGGAATTGCTTACAAATACAATATAGGATTAATCCTTTTAGGCAGGTAGTCACATTTCCATTCATTTGCCTTGCTTCATTCCACCTTGATTTCCTCTTCATGAATCGATAAGAAAACTGTTTAGAACCAAACTTGCACTATGCATTTTGAACTCTCTTAAAGATAACCTGAAATGTCACAAGTGTGAAACAACAAAGAGAAATGTTTTTGGTACCTTGAATCTGTTACATATCTAATGTCATACATACATTTTGGGATTCAACAAGTCTGTTCTTTTCTGTTCCAGTAACCAAATTAGTTCCAGTAGTGATTTCACAGGCAGCTGTGCACCTCATCATCAATCTAATCTCCTTAACCCATGGCCTCCAGCAGGTATCTACACAGGTTTGACAACACAGGCTCTCATCCGAAGTGACTCAATTTCCAACTGGATACATGGGGAAGTGCCACTGATGCACCAATCAATGCATCTCATGGCAACAAATGTGAAACTGTTGAACCCTAACTTCCGAAATCACTGTTTCCGTACTTCACAAAGTTTCCCTTTTTTTTTAAGTGTAGGAAGTCCTTCCACAACAAAGGCATGAGTGAAGTTCCTGGCACAGTGAGCGAAGTCTCCTCAATTGTGGCAATGGGTTGCGAAGCGCTTCAGCAACAGAAGTAAATCCGGCATAAAGACCATGTGATGAGGCTCGGTCTATGGAAGGGACTCGAGGTGCTTCAGCAATGCACTTGGGTGGGTACAAGGCCCAGTGCATCGCCCATATTGCCAGTGGACGCATATATGCTAGAGACCTGTAGTGACCATCTGTAGTCCATGCTTCTGGGGTTTGGAACCAGTACCTGCAGTGGGAACATTGCAAGATTAGCTCTGGGTGAGCAGATAATTCAGCTTATACTATTCATACTCTGCAAACCACTCTGATGGGAAATCCCTGATAAAAGAAGTCTCCTCAAGCAAATGTCACAAGTATCAGGATTCTTTGTAAAGATAACACATTGTAGAGAAATCAAAAACCATAGCTTTGGAGCAGCAGCAGTAAATGATGAAAATAATTTCAGAGTATGATGGTAAGGGGGGTCAAAGTCACTCACCCAAGGTCAGACCAGCCAGCAAGGAAAACACCCTCAGCTGCCCGGAAGGCTTGTTCATGCATGCCTTCATGAATCATAGCTGCAGACAATGCATATGTAACACCTGTCCAAATCTCACGAGACTGCATTGATGTCTCATCTACTCTTCCATTAGGATGCATACCATTCACTGCACCATACCTCCCACCTTTCACTTTCATCACATTAAAGTCATATATCTTTTGTAGAGCACTCCGTGCTTTGGCATCATCAAAAAGGGGTGGCAGACCTGAGGCCCATGCATACCATTGCCCTGCCATTTGGTCTGTCTGCACACACACAAAAGTCACTCACAACTTTCTAGTATCAGACAAACAGTTCTGAAAGAATGAAAGTCACAAAAAAATATGGAGGTATCACAAGGGTTTAGCATTTAGTGTCCATGCAGAAGAAAGAGTTTTGCTGACCTGAATTGAGTTACTATTACTGCTTGAACCACTGTCATAGTTAAAATAAGAACCATTCCACAATTTCTTCTCATATACGATCCTAGCTTGACCAAATTTGGTGTGAAAGTAATTTGCTGCAGCATGGTCTTCAAGCAGGTCTGCCATAGCTGCTGCAGCTTGAAGGGCAGCAAGCCATAAACCCCCACAGTAAGCACTAACTCCATGCACAGGCCAAGTATCATATGTCTGGTCAGGAAAACCGTCATTCTCAATCAGACTGTCCCTATCTCTGTCGAATTGGTCCATATACGCCATTGCTGCATACACTGCTGGCCAGACTGCTCGTGCAAAGACCTTGTCACCAGTTGCAACTACATCCCTATATATCTGTTCCCGATCAAGAAAGGAAAAAAAATCCATAAAATATTTGGCAATATGGAAGGAAGAGCTCTGACCTTCAGAATACACTTGCCCTGCATTTGGCATAGCCATGTGACTAAGCTTAAAGAATAGAACCCTAAAACCCTAAACCCTGAACCTGGAGCCATGAGGCTCCAGCCACCATATATCTGCAATACATCATGTATTAGATCAACATACCTGAAGAACAAATTTGCTATTTAGATCTTTCCATCTGCTCGTATCATGAATATTGTAGGCATTGACTTCCGCCCATGGGTCATGTTGACCCAAATCATGTGGCACTGAACCAAACACGTTCTTGATGCCCCAATGTCCATCTGCTAAAAACTTCATTTTACCGCCATCATGTGCAAGGGTCGCAGCTGCAAAGTCTCTTTGAATGGCCAGCTCAAGCTTTGGGAAGAGTGAAAGGAGAGCAAATGAAGCGTAAAAGTGCACATCATAAGTACACCACATAAGATACTCCACACCTTCGAGGTATAAAAATTGACCAACATTCTCCTCACCTTCCTGGAGAAGAGCAGTCCCAGAAGGTAGCCCTGCACTTGCTGTCTGGAAATTCTCTGGCATGGCTGCCTGCATAGCCCTAAGTATCAACGTGGCAGCTGTTTCTGGCTGCTGCTCTGCTGTTGCGATTGGTTTTTCTGCTGCAGTCTCTGATCTCTCAGATATAGTCTCCATGTGTGCTTCTTCATGCTCCCCTCCAAAGGGGGAAATTACATGACTTGGGAACCCGTGTACATGTTCAAACTCTGCAACCAATGTATGCTGATCCATCTGCTCCAAATCTTGTAATAGATATTCCTCAGCAGTTCCATTGGTTTCTTGTGTTGAGCTGCAACAATGAAACCAACAGACCAGGTTAGTAATTCTTGATCATCAAGATGGTGATAAACCCTAAACCCAACCCTAACCCACCAGTCAGACTGCAAGTTATGTGTATGTATTCCCATGAGCATTATAGACTAAGGATTCATCTAACAACATTTGTAACAGCTCTGAAGTCTGTTGAAAGGCATCAGATTCACTGAGGCAAAAACATAATACATTTCAGGCTGGCTTCTTCCTGGATTCAGATCCAGCTGAGACTAAACTACCCACACAAATAAATTAGAAGGTAAAAAGGTCCTAACCTCTGCTCCTCAGTAGTTAGAGTACTTGATGCCTTTGGCTTTGGTGAATGCTCTTGAGACCCAACTTCCAAAGGTTGTTTTGAGCTGCCACCATGGCTTTTTGAGGAAGACACTCCATTTCTAGTAACAGCTGTGATGTAAGCAATAGGTGAGCCAGGGGCAGAGCTGTCTGCAGAGCTTGGAGCAGAGATCTCTGATCTGCCTTGTAGTGCAGGTTCACCATCTGGGACAAAAAAATCTACTCACTCAGTCCAGCAATTGGTAAAAGAGCATCCCAATAGGCTAAAACTACCATCCATCTGTTATGGAGTCGGATGTGCTACTTCAGTTTGAAAAAATTGTGCAGATTATCACGACTACACTCTTGGTCCATTAGTAAAGCAATTTCCTGAAGGAAAGCAGCTCACCTGTCCATATGGTGCCACCTGCAACCAGATAGTATAACTCATTGAAAACAGTGATACGATACCTGAAATTGAAATATTCAGACATTCAGTGCTTGAGTTGACTAACCGACAAGTCCTGAAATCAACCTCAATCTAGATAAAGTGTTCCAAAACTTGGGCTAGATGGCTATGTTGATCCTGCAAAAACCTACATTGACACTGGACTGTGCAAGAGTATCAACAAGATGCATGAAACGAGAAGGAAATATCTCAGAATGGTCCAAACCAGTGAGGAAGCTTTTCATCCTCCAAAACTGGACGTTGCCAATCCTCAATCGCAACCTCCCACTTCCGATAATCTGAGGCATGTAGAGGTATATATGAGCTTCATATGGACAAAATAGGATACATTTGAGTTGAGGTCTAGGTATGGTCAAAAGGAATGACAAAACCCCAGTGCTCACATGTTGTGTTCATGAGAAGTATGAGATAACTTACCACAGATCGCATCACGTACAAGCTTGGACGCTGCATCACCAGCAATACCATAAAATTTTGTGTACCGCCTGTAAGACAAAACACACAGTTAGGTATTTCTCAAGGATGTTTTAAGAATTCAGTTCTCTCCCACTCTCTTTGGGCATGTTTGTTCTGAACTTCCCATCAGCATCTTGATGAATGTAGCTCTGGCTGATCATCTACCAAGTGCTTGAGACCCTACCTGTGGTATGATTTTCCTTTCAAAAACTTGACTTCAGGGGAATCCCAACCCAATGAAAAGGTGATGTTTCTCTTTTCATTTGGGGGTATCGAAACTTGAGCTGCAAGAGCAGCACCAATCGGAGCCCCTGCCTTTGATGGAGATGACGCCTTTGCAGTCCAATTCTCATTACTGAAACAACCATCCTGACAAGAATGCAGATAAAAGACTGTCAGACAAGATAACAACTATTGAATACCATGCACTGACTTTGCTGACATGAAAAGTTCTAGAAATGCAACTCAGTGGCATCATGAGGTTCATAGAAAAACATTCTGAGCCTAAATGACCGCACCCATTAAACAACTTATACAACTTGGGGGATTCCAAAATTAAAACCATCTCTAAAGTTAGTCATGACTGAATAAAGCCTGGTCAAACAGTTCTCCAGGGAAAAGGAGCACACCTGCTTCAATTTTGCCCACATGTCTTTTGCAGTGTATCCTTCACCTTGACCTGAAATATGGAAGCAGGGACAAGTGGAAACTGTAACATCCTGTGTCTGTTTAGCTGCAATTGCAAAGGTTACTGGACGACCACCTTTTGCTGCTGTCCTGTATTCCATTTGGTATTCACAATCACAGAAAACTGCAAGATAAATCTTGAAGTTTGTGTACAAAGCATGGAAAGATGATACAAGAGAAGCAAGTAGTAACATCAATTTTGTTAGAGCTGAAGACAATTAGTTCCAATGAGTCAGAAAAATTCTCATCATATCATGACAGTAGATTTGCTGAAATACATGGAAAGCAGCACATTTGTTTCTGACAACACTGTTAATGAGGGCTACAAGTTGGCAATTTACTTGTGATGAAGTCTAACACCACAAACTCCATTGCTCTCCCTGCAAACCAAGTTTTGAAGAGTGTCAATTTGGGTTGTGCCTTGTGGATCCCTTCACACAACTACGGATAAAAATGGGGTGTACACAAGAGTCTAAGCATCTGAAGCTTCCATGCTTAGCAAGATTTGCTTCAGAATCATACCCAATGTTAAGTATGACATACAAAATAAAAACAATGGTGACAAGGAAATCAAAGGTGTTTGCTTTGGAGTTTTGGTAGAACCTATACTTACAAGAATGGCTCATTTATATGTCCAGCAGTCATATGCGAGTTCCCACCTATGGAATTCTGTCCAAAAATGAGTCTCACCATTTGAAATTGTCATAAACACAAACTGGAAGAATGGGTGTGAGGGATTCTATGCAAGAAATGTAGCTGAAACAGGAAATACATAAATCCTTTCCAAATTCAAAGGAAGCAAACCAATAATCTTGATCCTCATATGATCTGAGAAGGAGAAAAAAAATTGTCCCAAGCTAAAGAGGCACATACTGCCCACGTAAAATTGAGGGTGACTTCCGCTGTTTCCTTTCCAGTATTGATGAGCTGGATGTCAAAGCACAACTCATTAAACACAACACCATAAACAGAAAACAGAGTTGACTTTGCAGAAGGATCACAATATCCAAAGAACAGACTAGACAGTTTTCTCTTAGAGATAGCACGCAGAAGACTCCTCATAGATAAAACTGACAAGATTTTTTTGAATATGCTCTTACCACATAAGAGAAAACACACACAGGGAAGCTGCTTTCAACATAGTTGTGTGGAATGAAAGGGGATACTTGTCGACATGATATCCTCAGTTCCGGATCTGGCTCACCTGCATTTGACCACACAAAGTTCAGAACATTTAAACAAGGTTCAAAGAAGGGAATTTTAGTACCAGGGCACTAACCCGAAAGGCAGAAATATATCTTTTTGGCAATGCCAATGTAACAGGCCGGGCGAGGGGCAAGAAATGTTATGATGTCCACAGCATGCTAAAAAGCTCTCATGCCACAATATATAGTAAAATAAGAGTCAGAAAGGTTCACTAAACATAAGATCTTTAGTGTCCAATTCACAAGATTGAACCTCATATTGTGTGACATAACAAGGACTGGAATTATGCTTGAAAACTGGACCTTCATAAATTGTCCAGGCCCTTGGAAAAAGAGCATGGTATGTAGTATGCTGACCATCTAGATTCCAGTCCCATGATGATATACCCAGTTGATCATCCTTTATGCTGCACACAAACAGTAAGTGTACAAATTGATGAGAAATTGCCCTTAAGCCATTACAAGCTAAAATCAATAACTTTTGTTGTTACCCATGAAGTTGCTGCAAAGTTCTAAGTGCATAGTCACAATTCAACAAACACGTTATCAATCTTCTCATGGATCTGTTAGTTTAATCCTCTTAGCAAGCCTTCCCTACATTCAGTTCCAGAAACAGCACTACCTGTATGCATCCCAGCCTCTAAAACCTTCCAGTGCAATATAACTCTGGTATTGCAAAACATTGGGTTACTGAAATCAAAACAACCAGTTCCAGATGTCTATGAGTTGGCGCAACCCTTATCTCACCCTTCAAGTTCTTGAGGGCGGCCAGGTGCCAACACTGATGAAATTTTCTTCTCACCTCCTCCCTCCTTTTGGCGGGTGACAAAAACCTGTGACAACAGTGGATCACACTTTGAATAGCAATTCAGAAAAGACTCTCTTATGCAGGGTGTGTCTAACTCTCACCAGATTTCCAACAGCATTTGTACATTGTTGTTTTCATGGTTCTAGTACCACAAGGGTCAGGAAAGTACAGAGAATTGGTTGGCCAAGACAGGGCCTTCCTCACAAACACCAGGAATGAATTGCCATCGCCTAAACTCCCCTCTGAATCCTCGACCAATGCTTCCACCCCTGTACCACCATGAAAAAACATGTGAAAAAATACCGAAAGCCAAAGTACCACTTGATGTGGAATTCAATAAGGACCCAGCTTCAAGGCAAAAGTCTTGTCATAGGATTTTGCTTAAGGAAGGAATGGCATGAAAATTCCTGGCTGGGCTCACCCCATTCCACCAAGTGGAACACCATGACATGCTGAGGGCTTTGTCTCCCGATTGAAGGGATCAATGGGTGGAAGCTGCAAAAAAAGGATGTCAACAACATATTATCAAAGCACACTCTTACAGTCTCAAGTCCAGATCTCAACAATGGTCTGTGGGGAAGCTCTGCGGAGGTCAGATATATCTACAAGGAAAAGGAATATTCCTATTGAGCATTGGTCTGCATTACAATACTCCACTGTTTGACAATAAATTCAGGGTATTCAGTTGGCCAAATTCTAAGAGTGGGAACTGAAGATGAAGAAGTTACCCGACCCTGGGATCGTTCTGACTGCACATACATCCACATCCGCATCCCCAACCGAAGCTGCAAGTGCCAGGCACCAATCAGCTCAGGAAGAAAAGACTCAAAAGAACTTGAAAATCTAGACTTATTTCTCCAATTTCCCAGATTGAGATACAACAGACCAATGAACATCCATCTTGAATGTCCATGTTCATGATGGATATTCTGGTGTGCTTGTGGTTAGACTGAGGTGGATATAACCACATCCCATTTGAGCTAAGCAGTTAAGCATGTTGTGTCAGGAAAAGTACTGGTACACTGAGACAGTCATCGGAACCCTAAATGGATCCCGCCTTTGAGAGGAGCAATCCATAGCATATGGAAGAGAAAACTTGGCTCCCAATCACATCACACACATCTCTTGAGAAATATTTCTATAAGAGAGGTTCTGCAGAAGAAAGGTGGGCAATGGCAAGGAAATCACCATTCTAAACGCTTCCATGAAGGTTACACTGAATTCCCGTAAAAGATTGGCATGACCATTGAGCTTGCGCCTCCACGCTTGTGCAGGTGGAGCCCCAGGGTCATCTTCAAACTAGCAACAAAAAGCAGCAAGGGCAGCACGACAGTCTTGTCAATGCCAGATTCCTTAGAAACTCATGCACAACTTTCACATGTTGTGGAGACACTGATGATGATAACTGTGCATGAATTTCCTCCTGGATGTAATACTACAAAGTCCTTCTTCTGGGATTCCAGTAGCCAGAGTTGATCTTCTCATTTCTCTGCTGCACTCTGTTTGAAGTATCTCGATCCAGCACACATGTAAGAGCAATTCAAAATCCAATGGGCACATAGGGGACATACCAATGCCAAAGTAGGTCTATGCACATAATCATTCAGAGGCCATGATGCTCGTGAGTGGTGGCGAGTTCTTCCACTGCTCCCATAAGAAGATAAAAGATGGGAAGAGTTCTCAGTGGATGACATGGCTCCCCTTTGTAAGACCCTTATTCCTGCCAACACAAATCCTCAGCTTTTAGTCCAACATTGGAAGAGGAATTCTAATAAGGAATTGGCTGGCAACTGGGCCTGACCATGTAAAATAAAACAGAAGCCCACATCAGAATTGCAATCCTGCCTGACAATTTGGCCACAACCCATACATGTGATGGGCAACAATGACATCACAATGCAGTCAGTCATATTATCAAGGGATGGATCTGAGGAACATGGTCACTAGCTGATTGAGAGTTAGGTTTCTTCCATTACTGTCATCATCAAAAGCAAAAGAAAGAGAGAAAAATTGTGGGAGTTTTTTTGGCAGTGATCTTTCCTGTTTGCAAAATTGAGACTGAAACTGCAGCACCCACCTTCACAGAAGCTCACTTCTTCTGCTTTAAATGGTTTGAAAAAACTGCGGAGAACTCCATGGCGAGCACCATACATAAACTAGTGCTAGTGGCTTTCTTTCTGCTGCTGCTAAGCAGAAAGCTCCTCCTCCGGTCCAGCAGCAGCACTCTATCTTCTTCGCCAGTGGTCAGGCTTCCGGATGATCCGATATTGAGAAAATCAAAACTTCCCACTACAAGAGCCAAAAAAATGTACATTCAGCAAAGCTGGGTGGAGACTTCCCAAAAAAAGAAGAAAATGCAGTCCTATAGAATAAATGACCCAAAACAGAGCAATTTTCTTCTCTCACAAAATGCGCACGCGCACACACATACCCATCGCCTTGAGCTTAGAACAGAACCTCTAGAACCATTCCAACCCAGAATCCAAAACCTAAAGACCAGCAATAAGTAAGATCACAATAATTCACAGAATCGCCGGAAATGAACAAAAACCAAATCGGAATTGGCGATCCTGCATGCAGAAAATCCAAATCCAAGAGACGATCCCAAAACCCAAGAAAAAAAAAAGACAAAAAAGAAGAGAGACAACAACCCAAAGGCATGCATGCGCCAAGCACAAACAAATTGGGAGTAAAATGGATGGAAATTTTTTTTGTTTGGCAAAAAATTGATCAAATTTGGTGATTTTATTTTCTCAATTTCTGTAAACCAAGAAGCAAAGGAGTTAGAGAATTCATCACCACCTCGGGAGTTGGCGATCGCTTGTAAAAAACCAGGGATTTCTGCTGCGACGAGGCAGCAGCGAGTAGTAGTTCGTGCGCAGGCAGGCAGCAGCAGCGAAGCGCATGCTGGACGAAGGAGGAGGACCGGGGACCGAAGGAAAGCTTACAGAACTGCTGGTCATACGCAAATTCCGCTAGTTTCGTCTTGTGTCCGATGGTTATTTTGGTGTGTCGAGGAGGAAGTGATTCTCGGGGCTGAAGTTATTTTATTGGGTTTCTTTTTCTTTTTATAATCACGGAATTTTCTTTTAAAATTATTTCCCTTCTTTGTTTTTCTTTCTATAAAGTATCATGACCAGTGTTTTTGTTGAAAATTTTTGTCGTTTCTCGAGAGAAAAATGGGAAAATTTGTTATTTTAAACTATAAATTCGACTAAAGTTTGCTATTTTTTGAGGGAAATTTCACCGATTTTTATTGCACAATTTTTTTTTAATTAAAAATCCTGATTA
>Ga0209208_10006880_pt1 | contig 15609 bp, 11 predicted proteins | sample S1TSphfallax_3_FD_187694 | JGI IMG/M metagenome (GOLD analysis project Ga0209208, IMG submission 187694) | Host-associated microbial communities from peat moss isolated from Minnesota, USA - S1T2_Fd - Sphagnum fallax MG (SPAdes) (version 2) | ecosystem: Host-associated > Plants > Peat moss >...
AAGCTAAAAAAATTAACCACATATTTTCAAAGTTCCCCTTTACAAATGCAAAAGGAAATTGAACCCAACAAAATATTTTAAACATACAAAAAGGGGACATGAAGTTATGGGTAACCCATTTTTTTTCGCAACCCCCAAAAAAAACAAAAGGTGGAATAATATTAGAGTAAATCACAACTAAAACAACCCAAAACAAGAGCAAGAGCTTCTTCCTCCTCATCAAAAACAAAACCCTAAAACAAAAAAAGGACAAAAGAGAAATGAAGGGAAAGAGGAATTATTGTACCATGAACAATTTATTGTCTTCAAAAGATTGGCCATAGTTTTTGAATTAGGGCATCAATTTGGAGATCTATTGCCACTAAATAAGCCATTATTAACATCTAACATCAAACAATTGAATTCCCTCCATACACAACCTTCCTTCCTTGCTTCATTCCTTCATGTCCCTTTAGGGTTTAGGGTTTTTTTAGGGTTTTTTTTTAAAGTTCACATTTAGAAATTAGAATATTATATGAGGATTGATTGTTTGAAAGATGATATTTTTTGGCTTGTGTTGAAACTTGAGATATTAGCTATTAATAGAGTTATAATAATATCTTGAAAGATTTTGAATTTTTTTAGGGTTTTTTAATGCAAAAAAACATCCTCTAAAATTTTTTTTTAGAGGACGTTTTTTTGAAGATTATTATATTTTTGCATGGTGAAATAGATTTGAGTTTCCATAATTTTACTTCTTCTTTTGTCCTTAAAGATTTATTTTTTTTAATGTAAATGGCAAAAGGCCACACACCCCCCTTGTTTTAGGTTGGTGGTAGTAAGAAAACATGGGTGGTTTAATTTTTAAACTTTGGTTCCTCATATTGTAGGGTACCCTAAAACCCTAAAACCCTAATCCCATCCAAGATGTAATAATAATTTTGATCATTAAGTTTAGTAGTCCTTATTATTATTAGCCTTACATATATGAAGAGACCTCACTTTGCCCTTTGTGGAATCCCAGTGCACTAATCATCTTGTGTAAGGTACTTTGTTATCAGAATTTGATTTAATTAGGGGGGGGGTACTGACTTTGATTAGTGACCTTAAACTTTGATTTCAGAATGTGATTTAATTAGGGTTTTTCACTAAACCCTAAAAAGCTTTTCAATTGTGGTGGTTTCATTCTAGATGCAATTTTATTTTATTTTTTATTTTAATTCATCAGATCAATCATCTTCTAATATACGAACAACATCCCATAATCTAATCCAATCTAATCTAATCTAATCTATTCTAATCTTTGTGAACATATCAAATTTTGTTTGAACATGGGAATCATGTCATGAGGGAAAAAAATTAAAATTGCAATGCAAAAAATGTCATGAACCTTGGATTCAACTCAACCAAAAAAATCTACTATTTTTTGAATCAAAATCTTCTTGTCATTGCAACATGTGAGGTGATGGTAAAAATCCCACACTAAATGGTAGACTACTACTATATGTAGGTTATTGGTTATCAAATTGTGGTCATACAAGATGAAAACAAAACTTGATTCACGATGGGCTTGTTTTTACAACTCTTATTGCCAATTAATCTTCAATGGCACATCCATCAAAGAAAGTGGCCCATGGACGAGGAGGAGTGGTTCTCATACCCATGGAGTTACATTTTGTAAAAACTTGTGAAAATTTTGATTTGTATGCTTACTAAAACTAAGAACAAAACATGTAAGTTATTATTGTACATCATTAGGTAGTTTATGTAATTCTTGTGTACAACAAACCGTCCCTTGTACTCATTTTAGATGGAAGGGGATCCATAACCACCAAGCATTCTAATACAAAGCCATAAATTCCCATGATTGGTCCAAAAGGATGATCACCTCCATAGAGCTAATCCCTCCCTCTCCCCCTCCCCCCAACATCCACCAAGCCTCAAATCTTCAGAAATTTGTAAATAGACATTTACTTTTATGTGGATTTATGGTTGTTTTGAATCATAAAAAATAAAATAATAATCAAAGAACTATTATATAAAAATTCCTACCTTAGGGTTAGGGATACCCAACACCTGAGGTTATCTTTCATGCACAAGATGGAAGTCTTAACTTAAAAGTGGGTTAAGTGAGTTGGGGACATTGGTGGAGATGGGCACATACATGGGTAGAGGGGTTACACACTCTCCCATGGGAGTGCCATTCCTGTTAGAAAATGTACATAGTGGGTTGTTGTTACATTGAAGGAACGCCCTTTTGAAAATGGGAAGTGGTTTTAGTGGTAAAAAAACCACACTTCCACTAAACCCTAAACCCATGAAGTGTAGTGGGTTGTTGTTACATTGAAGGAACCCCCTTTTGAAAATGGGAAGTGGTTTTAGTGGTAAAAAAACCACACTCCCACTAAACCCTAAACCCTAAACCCATGAAGTGTGGGTTATGTTGTTAGTAGGAACCCCCTTTTGAAAATGGGAAGTGGTTTTAGTGGTAAAAAACAACACTCCCACTAAACCCTAAACCCATGAAGTGTGGGTTATGTTGTTAGTGGTTACCTAATTTTCTTCAATGTTGTACTTATTAGACCTAACATACACCCCACAATGCTCATGGGAATGCCCAATTAGTAGTTGAGTCATTAAGTGGGCACAAACATTAAGAAGAAAGAGCACCACCACCACCATCACCAACAACAACAACAACACTAGGCTACTACTAGCACTTTAATACTAACTCTGGACCTCTCTCTGCCTTCATCTGAGCTACATAAGCCCATTTCCCTTTAAATTTTCACAGACACCATGCTCTGCAATCCCAATGCAGAGTGTTGAATTGGGTAACTTAATAACTACTATGAGGTCAAATGGATGTAACAAACTAGCTGTGGCTCCCACCTCCTCCTTCTCCCTCCCTCCCCCCAATGACATTAAAAAACAATTCAAAAATGGCAGAATCATAAAGTTTGCCAAAAAAAACTCTTTCAAATCTCATTCATAAGTTAAGCAAATGTTGTTGATTCCAATACTCTCTCTCTCTCTCTCTCTCTCTCTCTCACTCAGGTTTGAAAAAGATTTGAAGCTTTTAATAATAAGAGTCCAAACTCAAAACCAAAACCAAATGTTGGGTTTCCATGTTTACATGACTCATTAATAATCACATTAATATTTTTGTGATAGTGATAAGAGGTAAAATTGTTTCAACCCACTAACAATAAAATAAAATTAATATTTTCAAAATTATTGTTAATAACTTGCTAATCTTCTTAAGGTTTTCATAGCCCCCTTCATTCAATGAAACTCCTTGTTTTTCAACAATCTACAACAACTTTCTCTCAAGCATCGCACACCTTGATGTTACAACCTTTGTGCAAAGGACCATCCTAACATTAAAGAAATCTTGTTGTATATGTGAAAAGAGATTGAATTAGATGATGGATTTGAGAGTTAATTGTTGTTGTTGTCGTCATTTTGTCTCACTTGTTGCATCTCGTGATGATGTTGCGTTGCAATGTGGCTTCCATTGCAATGTGGTTTCCATCCTTCATTAATACCATTGTTGCTAAACCATTGGTACCAACACCATGACCACAACCATTGTTTAACATGTTGTGTTGATGTAGTGCTACTAATCAGGTGGATGTGTCATTAAACAACATCAAGGAGGTTGATGTCACGCACCATTTTGATATTATGATGTAGCAAATGACAAAGTGGAGTTCTATTGTTGCATTCACAAATTGTTACTACTACCACCAATACCGACATCATTACTATCTTGGCCTTGGTCATCTTTTGCTACTTGTAAAGGATTATAAAAAAAATTGTGTAATTGATTTTTGGCCAATGGATTTTGCACATGAGTCATTAAATGCAAAAAAATTGTGCACGGTTTTTTTACATCAATATCATACACTTTACCCTTTTTTTTTTCTAAATCAATACATACACACCATGTCATTCGTTGTTGGCTAAAATTGCATTCCAAATGTTGTGTATGGGCTACAAATTAAGTACCAAACCTAGTTGAATTCTTGTGTGAAATATTCACACACTTACACTTGATTTACTTGATGAATGCATATTTGCTTGAAACTAGTTTGCAAATACAAAAATTAAAGGCCTTTTCATTTTTGGTATCATTTCATTTGAAGGTGATGTGGAATTCACCATGTAGTATAAAAACATTTCCCCCACAATTGAAGGATCCACTTGGGCTTGACCATGTGTTCCAATTGAGTATGTTGAATATTTATCATCCTTATCAATGTCATTTTGAAAGGTCGAGCCATCATGCGACAAGGTGCTTGTTGAAATATTTCACATGTTTGATTTCAATTCCAAAATTTGGATTCCAAATCATGTCCAAATTGGAAAAAAAAATCCTAGAATTCAAATTATGTACGAATTTTAAGCTTCGATTTTGATTTAGATTCTAATTTATAATAAACCCCCACAACCACTCTATTCAAACTCAAGGACATATGAGCCTTGAAAGTATGACATTTTCTATGTAACAATAAAAGTTGGATTTCAAATATGGAAATTTGAATGGGTCCACCTATGCATGCAACTATCCACATTGAGTTCTACTTTCTCTTTTCCCAAAAACAATACTTACTTTTCATTTCAAACATATGTAGTGAATAGTAAAGTACCATAAAATATTGTGCACGTGTTGATTTTTGGCCTCTAGCTTGAAAGGAATTAAGTACATTTGTTTTGTCTAATTTTGTCAAATGTTTTTCAACAAACAATGCAACATGTCAACTTTATTCTTTATCAAAATACAATTTTCGTCTACTTTGTTTTGAACTTGTGAATTGCAACTTTTTAAGTGAGACCTTGATAGACTTGGACTTTTGTATATACAAAGTATATAAATTGTGACTCTCGATTAAACCTCATTAGACTTGAGCTTTTGAATATCAAAAGTCCGCATGATCTCATTTTCTAAGGAAGACTTGATTTCTCATGGAACAAGGATGTAAGCATAGTGACTTTAAAAAGAATTTTAAAATCATAGCTTCCAACTCCAAGCCTTCACACTAAGTCATGCATTCATTCATTTTCATAATTAACTTTCAAAACATGGAACTCTCAATTTAATTTAAATGTTTTTTTAAATACTTCATCACTATTTTATTTTTATTTTTTGGGTCAAAACACCAATTGGTAATGAAAACTCTAAATGTTAAAACAATATGGTCAAGGTGCTCACACATTAAAACCAAGTTCAAATCAATGTATATCAATGGAACCATGGTATATTGATTAACACTTGTCTAAGTCTCAATAAACCAACTAAATTAGTATAGCCTTAACATAATATTCTTATAATGGGTTTATATTGCCCCAATAGGATGGTCCAATGACACCCTTATCAATATTCAACAACTAATTTTTATTGCCTCTTGCAAACTACTACTTAATATCAATAGAGATTTTAGGCTTTTAAAACCAAACATTCCATGCTTTTTAATGGCTTTTGCCTATTATTGTAAAAAGGTAAAAACTTTAACACATGTCTACCAAATAATTCATTCATTTTAAAGATTCCATTTCAAAAATGTATATTCTCAAAAAGTCTTCACTTCCTTCACAAAAACTTGTTATTTTATCAAAGTACTTTTGATTTTTTTTCATTTTCAAAAATATTATAATTTATGCCAAAGCCACCAAAAGTACTAGGGTATTCAATGCGCAAGTGAAGTGGGAAGCCTGATAAATTATATTTAATTAAAAAGCTTGTTGAAGGATTGTTTTTGTTTGTGTTGATGACCTTCCATATTACATCATGTTAAACACATTTTAAAATTGAAATTAGATTTCAAAAATTTGATCGTTTTGTCCTTAACTTCTATTTATGTTTGATTATAATGTTATTTTTTTTTAAATCTTCTTCCTAAAACTATAAAAATATATTCTAATACAACCTATCAATTCAATGAAGGTTAAATGTTATGATGAAATACCAAACCAATATTGGCTATGGTTAGTATCAAACATCAAAAATCACAACTATTGCTACAACAAGTGTACACCAATATTCAAGATATTTATACTAACTTGATATTTAATTTCAATTTTTTTAAATTTTGTAGTAACTTGTGATTCAATTCCAAAAAAAAATCCACTTATTCAACTAGTAACAAATCCCCCAAAATCTAAGATAAATGGAATTGGTTGGTCTATGTAAAATATGATACCATGCAACATTAGTTTACATGATGTCATCAATGTGTTAGTGATCAAATACCTATTTTTTCTTTCTTAATAGTCTACCACCATCAACCACTTACAAAAAAAAATATTTTGATTAATAAAAAAAACCCAATGCTTTTTTGAAAATAAGAAAGAAAAGCATCCATAAGAAAACTTGGATACTTTGCCAAAAATAGTGAAATTCTAGATTTTAAGGTTTTTTTTTTCTTAATCAATTATTTGACTGAAAATTTTGAGTCAAAGAAATTATAATTATTGACTATAAACAAATGGGGTGAAACATTTTTATTAAATTGGGTCACAATTTCATTTTAAGGTTTGAACTAGAATTTATGCTTGAAACTTCTAAACTTGAAAATCCCAATTATTTCCCTTTTCTTTACCTTCAAAACTAAATAATTTGTTTCAACCCTTCTTTTCAAGGTTTTATTACATGCATGTTGTGATTTATTATGTATATAATGTATCATCATACAAAACACATACATAGAATGACAAACCTATATAATTTAAAAAACAACAACTCAATATAACATTAAAAACACATAACTTAAAAATAAAAACAAATTTGGGGTAAAACGTTGGCTCAAAAATGGCCTATTAAAGAGCCATCACCCCTCATTTGTTGTCCATGTCATACTATGCACATCTTGTTGTCGTCAATTGCACCTCCAATCCATTGCACATGCCATCATCAACAACATTCAAAACTTTGATTTAAAAATTGCCATATTGATGTAGGACAAATATTTTGTCCTTGTAGGGTCTATAGGATAAGATATGATGCATTAAAGGAGCGAGAAATTGCAACATGTGCAAATGAGTGCAGTTGCAAATGGGAAGACTTTGCAACAAATACATCACATGTAAATTATAATTGAAGTTCTATTTACAATTGCATTTGTAGTTTGAAGATGTAAGGTTAAATGTATGCAATTGTGTGTTGCATGGGAACCTCTCTAGTATATTAATTTAACATCTAGATAAATTTGAAAGTAATTTCACAATTATAAAATATCTTTCAACACATTTAAAAGTTGTAATGAATGTTCTTCATGCTTAGAAAACATTGTGAAACAATATAAAAAATTGTTTGGACATTGTTTAAGCATTATGTTTTTACATTTTCACAATGCAACAAAGGAAGTATTGACAACTCCCATTTGTCTTTTAAAGTTCATTTGAAGTTACACAAGTTTTGTTTTGTGGGAAGGCTCATTTAGGTGTTGTAGGATGTCGCAAAAGCAGTGGAACACATAAGTGGCAATGGCAAGCTTGAAGGAATAAAATTGGTTGAAGATTACTGAAATGTGCAACAATGTTCTTATATACAACTTATGTACAATTAAATGGTTGGTAATTAAACTAGTACTTTGACTATTGACCACTAAAATGTCCAACATAAGGGGTCAAACCAACTATAACTTGGGGAGCTAAACACATTCCACTACTAAATAAAAAATCAACAAAGTTTTTCACCCTTTATACCTTTTGAAAAACCTTGGGGTGTGTTAAAGTTGGTGTTATAATATAGCCAATTTTGGTGTTGTCTCTCCATACTAGGTTGTTTTTGTTTTGTAATGCATGTACACACTTTGTATATATTATTGGTGCTTACAAGGGACAATCACATTCCATTGCAAATGGAAGATTTTTGTTTTTGTAGTTGAATGTTCATCTAAAATTGAAAAGTCAATAATTGTTCAAAGTTAAGAGTTGAGGATGGCTTCTCATTATGGATAGAGTTTTTCTCTAATTATTAGTGTTATCATAACTTTGGCATGTTACATGGGTCCTTTGTGTAGTGCTCTTACTTTGGCCCTCCAAATTTAAAGTTGGTGTCATAGTACTAATTATAGCTAAGCTATTTGTAAAACATATCCTCCTCATTAACACATAATTGTGTCCATATTCCCATACAAACAAAAATTGTGTGTGTGAATGTAGACATTTTTTATGCAATTGTCATGCTTAGCAAGCTCCACCAAAAACATGGTTAAGGTATATCATCTATATAAACATTTCTAGAAAGAGGAAGGATAAAGAAAGAATGTCAATTTAAGTTTGTCTAGGGTGATCACAATTGTCTAGTTTTAAATATTGAAGAAAAGTGTCTTCTATAAACATGATGAAATAATGGTGATTATGCAACAAAGTTTAAATTGACTCCTCTTAAAAAACTTTCCAATATCCACAATACCTCTCGTGTTGAAGTATTTGTGGCTTTCATTCTAAGTTGTTGGAAATCTAATAACCCCAAAAACTCAAAGTCTCCAAAAAAAACATGTACCCACATGAACATACAACAATTTTTAGGTTTTCACCACCATGTTATGAACATATATTACTTAAGATAACCACATATAGAAATAAACATTATTTGTATAACCAATTATATCCACCTAATCATGAAAAACAAATGCCTTGATATGCCACCACACACACACATTATAACCATATATCCAACTTACGTAGATAAAATGACAAAAGAAACCTCGAGTCCAACAAAACATTTCAATTTTGTGATACAAAAGAATTGGTAAAAAAAATTCCCAAAAGTTTCCAATTTTCTATAAAAAAAAGAGCTAAATTTGTCAAATAAAAAAATGATTATTGGAAAATTTGTTATTTACCAAAATATTGAACTCCACTATTTGATTTATTCATTTTTATGCACATAAAAAGCACCTTAAATCTTGATCAACGATGTTATTATTCTTATAATGAAAATGTAATAATTCAAATTACAATTTTGTATGGACAAATTACCTCTGTTATTTCAACTTGGGGATTATATGGTTCACCAAAATATTCATTTATCATCCATCCACATATTTCTTGTAGTCCAAAGTGTTTAGATTAAAAGTTCTTATGTGATTTGATGTATTTACCCTCATGTACACACAATTGATGATTTTTTTCCTAGTGATATTTTAAATATAAAAGGCTATATTTTTAATATTTTGGGATTTACATTTTTTTAATCAAAATTTAAAAAGTAGAAATCACCAAGTTTTTATATTATGAATCTTGATCCATTAGGTGGCCAAAAATAAAGAAGGTTACTTTTTAATTTTCAAATCTTGTTATAGAAGACCATCATTTTGGCTACATCAAAAAAATTAAAAAATATATAAATATATATAAACCACAACAAACAATTAAGTGAAAAGAAAGACTTATCTAAACTTGTCAATGGTGGGACTAATTAATAGTGTGTTAGTTCAATGTGGCAAGAAGCCCTAGTGGACTAGCACCCACAAACACACTAGGGTGTGATCATAGTCAAACGAGCCAAAAAACATGTTGGGAAACCAAAAAAATTGCAATTTTGTTACAATATTTTTGTGGTGCCACTTCAATGCCATGTTAATCATGGGAAGTTGTGCTAAATGAGTAATATGAATGTCTAGGAATTCAAATGAAAAACTCATTTAATGTTTTTTTGGGTTTCAATTTAATAAAAGGACTTTTGAACTTGAAAAACATTTACATAAAAAATAGTACATTTTACAAAGGACTATGCCATGGACTTTCTTAATAAAGAATTTTTTATGATAAAAAAATTTGCATGATAGTAACCTATTACCCACATTTAAAAAAAACTCATAATTAAAATTTAGGGAATTTTATTTTTTCTAAAGTTCAATATATGTTTTTATAATTTCAAAAGTTCAAGAGTCCTTTACAACATGCAAATGGTGTGTAATACACTTGACATACCAAACAAAGTTATAGCTTATGATAAAATAAACTAAAACCCAAAAACTTTAACATAAATTGGAAATAATTTAAATTATGATAATTTTTAGAGACGAAATGTAGAATCTAACAAAAGTTTTACACTTTTAACAAAATCATAGGTATTTGAAAAAGATTAATATAAAAAATGTGATGCATTAGTGAAACTATAAATATTTCTAGTAACAAGTTATAAAAGCTTTCATTTAAAAATTCCTTTATATGCAAAAGTCATGAGGACTAAAAAAACGGCCACAATCCTTTTGCAAAGTAATCATGCTAGCTAGTTTGATTATGATCGCATCCACTAATTGGTCATTTTGTCCATTGGATGGGGCCACTTTTTTCACCATGTATATATCCTCATCTAAAGCACCCATGGTTAGCTACTTTTTAATTAATACATTTAAAATTCATACCTAGTTTTTTTTTTCCTTCAAATTTTTATGGTATTTTTTTCCCTTTCTTTGTACTATTATATTAGTTGCCTACCTACTATTAATTACCTACTAACTAGAAACCTACTTGAAACTACCTATGTACTGACCTAGGCCTTTTACCTACCTACTTATTACCCTTTCAACATATTAAAGCCTATTAATGTGAAAAGACCAAATATTGGCATCACCAAATACAAGTATAATTACAAAAACCTTGGCATCCTCCACATAAATAACCTTTAGTGCTCTAATGATAATATAAGGTGGACCTTAAATGTGGGTATTATACAAGGTTATATTGCATAACTTGCATTTGGGGTACACTACAAAATTATCAATTAACATCTATGAAAACAACCCACTTTCCCAAGGTTTAATAGCTACCAACATCCCCATATGGTAAAACTAGGTAAAGATCATAACAACATCAAAGAATATAAAATAATAGCAAATGGCTTATCAACAGTAGTTGCAACTATGGTAGCATAATAAAGAGTAAAAAAAAAGATCACAACTATGTTATGATGTGGTACTATTTCAATAGTAAGACACATAGTGCTTGTATTTCCTTCAACAAATAAGAAATGATGATCTTTCACACAAAAAAACACAATAGAAAGGCAAGCCTCTTTTCTATTCCAAAGAACACCCACACACACACATTCTAGTGTAGAGCTCTCTAAACCTATTCTATTTTTAATGCTCTACCTTACTAGCCTTCCCTCTACATTGAATATTCACCACCAACCACCATACGTGGTTGTTGCCACCACTCAAGCCACCTAAAACCTTGTCCACCACTACTATACCCTATAGGTGGTAGGTCAATAACTTACTCAAGTAAATCCATGGTCTTTCCTATTGCCTTATTTGCTATAATAAACTAGTTATACAATAAAACCCTATAATAAGGTCAATCAATGGCTTTAACAATATGAGAAGGAACTTAAACGAAGGGTGGGTACTAGATAGCAAAATGCCCTTATGTTTTTAGAAACTTTGATTGTAAATAGCAAAATGTTTAAATGACTATAATACCTTTATGTAATAGTAAGAACTTAAATTGGTAATGGAAAAATGTGTAAAGCAATGCAATATCAATTGACATTGTTAAGTCATTTTCTTGGCATTCCTTATTGTTTTGTAAAGTTTTTTTTTTTTTTTCCTTTTGGGCTTTTTTTTGTTTTTTCTTGTTGATTCCTCATTCCATTTTTTTCCTTTCTCTTCCTTGTTTTTCTTCTTCTTTGATTGGATCCAATATATGCCATCTAAATGAAGAAATGAAAATGTATGCATGTATTGCAAGATTGGCCCAAATATTGGAGAAAAAAAGTCATAAGGGGCATAAGTAATAACAAAATATGAGTAAAAAAAAGGAGGAAAAAGAGGGAGATGGAAAAAAACAAGATGGAGGAAGAAGAAGGAAAGAGGGGAAAAAATATTGACCAACTTCAATCAATTGGAGCTACAAGGCATGTTTCTCCTCCTCTCCTCCCCAAGTTTCAATGAAGTTTTTCCTCAAAGTTGAAGTTCCACAATGACGATAATGGTGAAACAAAAAGGTGATCTTGATGGTGGTAGCAAAAAAAATAGAGAGAGGAAGAAAGAAAAACAAGGGGGGAGGGAAGGAAGTAGGTAGGAAGGGCATGGTTTAGGAACCAACTAGGTTGGGGTGTTATGAAGTTATGGCTATAGTTCAACAAAGAATGGTCAAAATGGCATAATATTCAATTGATGCATTGGTGGTGCCAAATCACATGGGTCAAGGCAAAAAACTCCAATGTCAATGTTTTAATTGAAAGCCTTGTCTATGGTATGAAGTTGTTCCACTTAGCAACATGGTGAATTTGCTAGTTAATGAATCACTAGGGCAATATTCAACCATTGCCTTCATGAATCACTATGGTTTAGGGCCATTTCACCTAGGAACATGGTGAGTTTTTTTCCTAATGAGTCACTAGGATGATGGTCCTAATTGCCCTAGTGATTCAATAAGTACCATTGTTTCGCCCTAGTGATTCATTAAGAGGTAAAATGGCCCCTTGGGTGCCATCCCTTTGTAGATATATCATAGAATAGCATGGGTAGGTTGTGAATTGGAGTAGGTAGGAAAGGATTTATGCCATTTGAGAGTGCCTAAAAAGGTGATATTTCCTAAGTCATCTATAGCAACAATTTGTGTGAGCATAGCAATTACAAATATGTAAAAGAAGAACATTTTTGATACTTAGCATATATATTGAAAACATATTCCATTACATGCCATTAAACATATCCTTTAGGGTCTTACCATTCTTTTATTTTTCAAAGTTCCACACTATGTCAATCGAAAGAAAAATGTTAATTATAAAAGGGTTTTCTTTGGGAAAAATTTGCAAAACTAACAAAGTATGACCACTATTGTTCATTGTGTTGTTGCTAATTATTGGTGTTCATTATGTTGCTTTCCTCTTATGTGGTTGGTATTGCCCCTACCCCTACACTGTCTTATAGGTTGGAGTTTTGTTGGAGGCAAAAGGTTAATGATTGCAAGGTTTTGGCAAAAACTTTTGCATTTCAAATATGTTTGTTTTTCCCCCAAACTTGTATGATTTTTTCCCCTTTTTATATTGAAAATAATGTGTCAATAGTATGTTTGGATTTGTTTGTGCATGAATTATTGTCAAATTGAAAATATTACTTACAACCTTACGTTTTACCTTTTATTGTTAAAGGACATTTTGAGATAATTTTGCAATTTACTTACATAATGTCTTTTGTGAAAATCAACTTGTGAATATTTTTTTTACATTTTCACATTCTAGAAAATTGGAAAAACTATAATTGTTTAATTTTTTCTACCTTAGTCTATTAACACTTAATGCATTTTGAATATATAACCAATTTTTTTAGATGAGGGATGTGATGTGTTTGTGAATGAGAGTGAAATAAGACCGTAGAAAAGCATTGAAGGTGAGAAGTCTTAAGAAATTCCAAGTTTTCAATTAGAAACTGATGATATAATGCAATTAATTATGAAAAATTACATGGATAAAGGTTGAAATGGAAACCCCATGGAAAAAATTCTCCAACTTGGGCATTTTTTTGTGTCAATGATGAATCATTAGTTTTTGTTAAGGTGCCACAAGTCATGCATTGTATGTGGTGTTAAAGTAGACCGATAAATTGTGTGGCAATGGAACAAATTGAAAGTTGAGGAAAAGTTTTGTTTCACATTTCAAAAGCAATGGAATAATTGCATTGAAAAAACATGTAGATGAAAACCATGGACTAATTGTCAAAAACTTTGGGGAAAAAATGAATAGCAACCTAAAAAGTCCATTGGGAAAACAACACGCAAAGAAAAGGCATGCAATGACTAAAAGTAAAATCTCCAATTTTTGGGGGCCATAGATCCTTACAAAAAGGATAATGTGTACTAGATTTTTTTTTGGAAAATCTAAGTTTATTAGTTATTAGAAACCATTTGCCCAATGCTTCAAATAAGTTAATTGCATTGGCAAGAACTTTGCAAAACCTTTTAGAGCAATATGGCTTGACCAAAAAGATCTTTCCTTAAACATTAAAGATGAAGGTGCAAATATGAATACCATGACAACTACTTTGAAATCAATAGTAAGTTATTAATCTTTGAGCATGATGGAATGTTTTCAAGGGACTTACTTTGAACATGTATGCTCTAAGGCTTATCAATATGCAATTGTTGAAGAAAGAATTTCTAGGGGCTTGAAATATGTTTCCCTTAAATTTGCCCAAGCAAATTTGCAAAAATGTATTACGTGGCCTAAACAATCAAAGAAAGGAAAAGATGAATGGATGAAAGTTTACATTATTATAGGCTTCACGCTTAGAAAGTTGAACACTTTAGTCAAAACAAAGTAAAATGCAAGTTATTTTGTTTTTATTTTTTTGAATAGTTGTACTCCAAAATGTCATTTTTTGATTAATAATGTGAATTGTCTAGGTTTGCAAACAAAGTGATCATGTTTTAGGAAGCCCTTCAATTTTGAAAAGCCATTGCCCTATCTTACAACAAGCAAACTAATCCTAGGTTTATTAACCAAGTGCCCCCTCCACTCACATGGCATATATCACAAATTATAGCAAACATTTTGTTGCTTGTTATCATTATTTGTATCTTAAACTAATCCAAGGGTCATTGGTTGTTAAATGATGCTTTGAATGCAACCATATTAATAAGTTTGAAGTTAAAGGAAGAAATGAACCATCTCTTTTTATCAAATGCTTTGTTTGATGATGATGATTATTATTGCTTAATTGTTGAATTGGGAACTTTCGCAAAGAACAATAAAAAGGAGGTCATTGGGGTGATCAATTTTTTCCCTTCTTTTTTGAGAAGATATGATGAAAAAAAACTTATAATACACTAGCTTTTATGTTAGATCTTAGATTCAAGAGTTGAATATTGATCTCTTCTTTTATTGGTCGTGAGCATGAGTGGGTCATAGTTGAAGAATATGATAGGAAATCCTTGTTTCCTATGCTATTGAAGTCTTATCATTCATTGCATACATTTTTTGAGGCTTAAAGTTCCCTTGCTTACATAATGAATGAAGATAAGAGCTTGGACATTTTTGAGATGGTGGTTGACACCAACGAACTTGCAAAAAACTTGTTTATCAAAAATTGTTGGTATTTCGTAAATATTAGCTAGATGCAAAAAATATCAAATATCTTTTAAAATGGTGGAGGAAACATGAAACCATGTTCTCAATTATTGGTTTTTTAACTAGACAAATATTAGGGTTTGTAAGTTCTCAAACTATAATTGATAGAATTTTTTCCCTTGTTGGAATTCTCACCAATTTGTCACTTACAATCAAATAACCCTAGTAAATTAATCTTTACAAGTAAGAATTGGCCAAATGTCGCAAGTGTGGGTTGCACAATTCTTAATAATTTGGTATATTTGATAGATGTTGATAGATTTTGAATTAGACTTAGAACAAGAGATAAATGAGTTTTAAGGCTCATTTGAACGAGATGAATTGAAAGAGGACTAATAAAAGAGGATTGTTTGTATATCTTTGAAATGTGATCACATATTTTTATTTAGATATTAGAGCTTTGCAAGGATTGCTGATTTATTTTTGACATATGAAAATTCCAAAAAATATTTAAAGACCTTAATCCTAAAATCTGAAAGTGAAGTTAAAGAGCCAGCTTAATATAACTGACTAATCTAAATGAGTTAAGAACCAATTGTGAA
>Ga0209208_10006883_pt1 | contig 15607 bp, 13 predicted proteins | sample S1TSphfallax_3_FD_187694 | JGI IMG/M metagenome (GOLD analysis project Ga0209208, IMG submission 187694) | Host-associated microbial communities from peat moss isolated from Minnesota, USA - S1T2_Fd - Sphagnum fallax MG (SPAdes) (version 2) | ecosystem: Host-associated > Plants > Peat moss >...
TGAGATTCAAACTCAAGCAATTGCATGTTGGGTACATGTGAAACTAATAAAATATAATAATGCAACCAATGCATGTCTGAAGTTAAATTATCACTCTTGATTGAAACTCTAAGACCGGCCAAAGCACAACCACTGACTGACACACAACTACTCATGTAAAATCTCAATGTATGTACCTGGAACTCGTTTGATTATTACCGGGGACTGGCATGCAGGATTGAATGCCAAAATATATTGGGGGAAGGAGAGTACACAAATCTCTGGTTCCTCACCCATCTCAGAAACATATTTGATTATTGTCAAGTAAATAAATAAAATGTCAGAGCAGTTCCATCCAAACCAAGTATGTGGGCCTCTATTAGTGTCTTATGTGCATAGGTGTTGTCTGGTTCTTGATTTTGAAAGTAATCTTGGGTTCCAGTTTTTGAGAGAATCCGGGGTGCAGTTCTGATAATTTTTCAAATTTATGAAAATTCTGATTTCAGAGACATCCTAAAAAATTTAGTGCCTAGTTTGATTCAAAACTAAGTTCAGTTCCATCTATATTGTACCTGTAATGCACCCAACTAAAATTAAAATTAATTTATAATATTAATCTTGTTCAAGTAGTGAGCAATGCCGAGGAAAAAAAATTCGACATTAATTGTTATCTATAACTAATTAAAACTAATAATTTGCCTAAAAAACAAGACTTAATTGTCACTCTTTTAAAAACTTGTATTTGTATAGTTAGAGAATGTGTGCAGCATCTCGATTCAAATCTAGTAGTTTGAGTGTCCAGAAAAGGTTGATTGCACAATCTAGATCCTAATACATTTCAATAAAATTTTGAACCTTTTAATATGAATGAATATCTTAGAACCTGACTGAGAACTTGCACCTACAGAGGAAGTTGAAGATGCCAAGAATGGTGTTAACTGTGCACAAAATAGTGTGCAAGCTTTTTTTTTTTTTCTCTCCCTAAACCAAAAAAACGTGAAATCCTTGACAGCACAGAGTGACGATGATCAATTAAACATGACCGTGTGAGCTATTCATTCGAATCATTGACATCCCATCAAAGTCAATTATGCATGTTTATTGGCCTTTCCAAAGAACATTGTATCCCATGTGCATATTTATAAGTCCAAACAACCGTTGTTGTCCCGTTCTTGATTTTGAAAACGAACCTTTGGTTTATTCAATGTTAATTAGTTTCCTTTTGGTTTGAGAAATTTCTCATGTAGTTCTCTTCTAAGAGTGATTTTTTTTGGATTTATAAGACCTTTGGTCGTGGAGACTTCCCAAAAGTTTGGAGCCTAGTTTGGTTTAAGATCAGGTTCAGTTTCAGGTACATTGTATCAAACTAAAAATTAAAAAAAATTTATAATATTAATTTTGTTCAACTAATGCAGAACACCCAAGAAAAAAAAGAAGGTTGTGTATCAATTATTATGTACAATGAACAAAAAATAATAATTTGCCTAAAAAGCAGAGCTTTTGTCTTTTTTTAAAAAACTTGTATTTGTATAGCTAGAGAACTTGCACCTATTTAGAAAGAGACAATCTAGGTTGATAGCTAACCCTCCTACATTACTTGGATTTACCCTGATTTTTGGTTATGTTCCTTCGGTGTCATTTTTTTCATAATTCAATCTCCATATATCTTTAGGTTAGAGGATTTAGATTGAAAAGCTCACTATATAGAAAAGTGCACAACCAACATTGAACCTTTCCAAGGTGCAAAACCAACTAATTTGGAAAGGTTCATTTGGCTATTGGAAAGAGCATTTTATAGGCCGATGTGGCATTTTGCAATGGCATTACTTATTGTGGAAGCAACCATTGTGGTTTTTGGCTTGTGAAGCAACAACTAAAAGTAGTAGTAAGCATGAGAAATAATAGTTGATAAAGTTTAGAAAACCTTGGGCCCCACATTTAAGATGATCATATATCTATGGATTAGTCAAATGTGCAATTCAAGTGACAAATGATTTGAGGAACATCCATTCTATGATCGTGTTAAAATCTACATTGAAACAAAGTTGATTAACAAATGATGTTTCCTTAACACTGTTGGTTATGTCGGGCAATAGATTGGACTTGTAGTCATAATTTTAAACCATTTATAAGAGTTCACTATTTTTGAAAGTACTACAAGCATTTAAGGAAATGCAATAGAGAATGGTAATAATTAGCGATTTTAAATTTTAAAAAAAATTGATATAAAAAGTTGTCTATTTTTTCCCTAAAATTAGCAAAATTAGTCCAATTTACAATAAATTGAGCCCTTTAGCCCCCGATGTCTTGCTTGAAAAAGTGAGAAAATTATTTCCAAAAGAAAATCACTGATAATAATAACAAATTAGTTTGGAAATTACATTTACAATATTTGGATATCCCATGTTAGAGTTACTAGTTGACATTGGTTACAACAACTAAAAAGATTAGGTGTAATTAATTATTTCAGTTAGCTCTTCTTATTAATTTACTGACCAGGTCAGTTTAAGGATCGAAGAAACTATCATAGGTTTATAAAACTATTCGTTTGTAACATCACACAAAAAAGTTTGTTGCATCACAACCTAGGAAAACACTAATGAACAAAGAAGAAGCTTAAAAGGACAAAAAGCTGGAACAAGTAACCAAAGGAACATGATAACGTTAAAAGAAGTCGGTTTAAATAGTTAATGGAATTACCAGAACCAGTTGCCATGGACTATTCAACATTCATGCAAAGGGCAAAACATTCACAAAAGATTCAGTCAATTGAAATAATGAAACCAACGGATCGTAAATTTCATCATAAGTAGCACAACTTTAACTGCCTCAAGGGTTTCCTTTAGAAGGATATTGATTTAGTTGAAGATTTATATATAAAGCAATGAACTTAGGTTCTGATTTAAACCGTTACAAATGGAACATAATAATGGGTGATATTTGTACCTGAATTGGATTTGGCAGTGATTAATTATTTTTTAAATTGCAGATATCTTTGAGAATTTCACTGCTCATGATTGTCCCAAAAATTGGAAATTGGAAGCTGCTTACTGGAGACATGCTTTGAGCTTTTTTGGAGAATGGGATATTTTGTGATTGCAAATGTTTTGATGGATATCATCGTACAGACGTATATCATTGTGTAGACATCAAAATTTGACACGAGGTTGTTTTGAATACATGTTTTTATTAAAAATCACTACTTCAAGTTCTCACCCACTCTCATCCTATTGCAACTCAATACTTTTAAAAGTTTATAAAAATAAACTATAAAAAAACAAGCAAGAATCAAGAAAGATAATGAGACAAAATGGATGAAAAAAGATTGATGTCATTATTCGTGCTAAAAATATACCAATTTTTTTGTAGTGCAAGTTGAAAATATTGAGAAAATATATATTTTATGTGTCAAAATGCATCTTAATGGATAAATGAACAATATAACACCTCATTGTTGGATCCGATCGAGTACTATGATAATATGATAGGTAACAATAATAAGTGCTACGCATGTTCTTGCCATGTTCAAAATGCTGACATTCATCACCCTTGTAAAGCTTGTACGTATTACTAGTAATAATTATTAAAATGTTAAACCATCATCTTAAAGAATCATATAGTGGTGCAACTTTTGGTCCTCGGAGAATTACCCTCAAGAGCTCTTCTTATATCAACACATTTCCAAATCTTTGGAATGTCATTCAATGTTTATTAACTAAATGATTTGTCACAAACATTTGTTGCACCGTTAGCTTTGTGAACTCATATTGATGGTAAAAATTGAGTTGGCAATAGTAGAATTCTACTAACTCTTTGCAATATAGACCAAGGTTTGAGAGCTTCTAGATGACTATGGGTTGTGAAATCACGTCAAATTATCCATTAAAAACAGTCTTAATATTGTTGTTTTCACTATCCAAACACACTTTGGTATACTTCACATTGAAACTTTCCCAATGATCCACAGCAAACTTTGATTTGAACATGTTATGGTCCCTCAAAGCTCACTCCAAAAAATTAGAACTCCTGAAGAGTCTCCTTCTACTTCCAATAATTAACCTGATACTTACTTGGTGCTGAAACATCAATAATTTAACAAAAAGATGTCCAATTAATGATAACTTGATTATTTAATTACCCTTATTTCATTACTTATGCAAAGTTGTTTTTAGAGCCCCCTACGTTATTTCAAAGTAATATCTTGACATGTCAGACTTTGGAAAACAAACTTTGTGTAGCTTAGGAAGAAGCTTGTTTGCTTGAAAGATGCAAGATGAGACTATACGCATTCTGATTTAAAACATTATCCATGATCAATCTCACTTGGGATTTTCTTAAACAGTGACCAGGTTCATGTTGTGTTTAAGCCAGTGTTTGGTGATTATTAGAAACAGGAACAGACCCCAACGATTATCATGATGGTTCATAGGATTCATAACTATGGTTCTTGACAAATCAAAGACACAGTTTTGGCATATAACCACAATTCTCAATTTCTTTTGAAAAATCAAATAAGCAACCATGAAATTGCCACTTCATGAAAACCACAAGTTCTTTTTGGTTTTAGAAATAACTGCAACCGAGATTCTTTGATTCTGATTTTTATTTTTTTTCAAAGAACCCAAACCAGGGATTCTCTAATTTTGAAGACATCAAAAAACTGGGAACTGGTGGTTCTTTAAAAATTCAAATACCTGCACAACACTGGTTTAACCCAATTACCAAAACTCAATAATCTTCTTTTTAAGTTTTTGAAGCCTAGGCATAACATCATTTGAAATGTTGAATTTTAGAAGAGAACATACCATTGGCTACTTCTCGCTTCCCATCAACCATTTTCTTTCCTCTACTTGCCAGTTTATTACTTTGGAGGCTTCCAATATTTGTTGTCTTGGGCTTGATCTGGGGCTGTTCACAACACCCCCAAGAAGTGGATTCCTCTAGACAGGTGGTATCAAGCCTCTAGGCTACATCATTCCGGTTCACACCGTAGAACTGGGATTTGAAAGCCTCAGCTTGGAGTTCACATCTGTTCCATTCTTTCCACTGTTATAGTTTTGTGCATTTTGAACACCCAAAGAAAACCTTAATGCTAGTCATGCCAAAGCACCTCAAATGCACCAAGAAACTGGTCAAAGTTCACTGTCTTCACTTCCTTGTTCAGAGAGATTTTGCTTTTTTGAACTTGGAAAATTGGGTTGTCAGTTTGAAGCTTTGATGTCATAGTCCGTGACATCCTCTCTGAAGAAGACAGGTGATTTTGCTCATGGGTGAGGGAAGTTGGTTCCAAGTCAGGCAACTGGTCTGGTCTTTTGCCACCTCTACTCTCCTGATCAGCATGTTGCATAAGATAAAACTTCGACACTTTCCCTTCAGATTTACAAGGCAAGTTGAAATGCATCTTGCTGCCAGTGATCAAGTGGTTCCTCACACATATTTCCACATTGGGCACCAAGATATGCAGTCAAGGACTTGATTCAGGTTTCTCTTGAATCATCAGTATATTGTCGCCACTGAGTAAGACTTGAAGGTAAACTGGTGACATATCATGGACTACTTATAAGCTACTGCTTGATGTGTAGTATTCTGGAATGTGATGTCTCTGCACCCATCAAGAAAATCTTACAATTACTTCAATGCAACCACCTCTCATGAAAGAAACCTGCACATCAGGAGCAGTCTGTATCAAGTGTACAATCAACTGTGAGACTTTGGTGAGTGGATATTGCAGCTGGAAAGACGAGATACATCATGGAGGCATCTTGTAAAGTTGAGTGAGTGGCAATAAGACTCCAATGATCACCAGACTCTTCAGTTTCTAAGGGATCACACATAGCAGCAGTAAAGGATTTGGATAAAATCTCAACAACCTACCGCTGACAACAGGTGGGTGGGAACTAAAGAAAAACAAAAAAAACCCAATGTGGAAACAAAATAGAACACTTGCTGTGAGGGTTGGTTTGTCCTCACAATAAGGCTCTAATATTGCTTGCTACAAAGTGCAGGAATCGTCAACCATGGAACTTGACAGGTACCTCATAATTCCTTCACGTATAAGTTGGCATTGCAAAATAGGAAACACGATTAGTACTTAAGAGATTCTCATGAGAGAGGATTGCAGAAATACTGCCTTGTACTGCAAAATCCTGGAGTTGCCAGACAATGCCTGGAAATTGCACACATCGACCAAAAGCCCAAGAACTTTAGTTCACACAACAAATAATGCCATTTACATCTCACTGACTTAAGATCCTCTAGAGCATACCTCCACCATATAACAACAAAGTTTCAGCATGTTTTTCACACCTGTTGTCAGATATAGGAAAGCTTTGAATCTTAGGCACATTACTTTGCCAAGGTTCTATATCCCACAGGAACCTAAAACCTTCCTTACAACTCTGACTTTAACAAGCACCACCCCATTTAATGGCAACAAATGTTCAAATCTCAAGCATTTTTATGACCTTACAGGCAGAATCCAGATTGAAATTGTCACCTGCCTTGTGCTGTATCCTTGTTGTAGCCTCCCACTCCTGACACAAAACCTGGGCATGTGGACAAACAACGATAGAGCACATCCAGATGAAACACAAGAATACAAGTGTACATTGATAGAACACACATACCAGATGAACACAAAAACACAAGAGTGCAAAAACTCTTACTGCAGTGCTGTAGGAAAGGCAAAGAACTGAGCTGTGATCCCAGAACTCTAGTACCCAAAAATCAAAATCACTGATAGACAGAATTCTTCCCTGACAAATGTCAAGGTTTAGGGTTTACACAAGGTTCAGCATATAGCACTTAAGGTTTTCAAGGAAATTTAAGGTTTGTGGAGTGCTACTGATAGCAAGAATATACAAGCAACAATCATACTTCATGCGCATCTGCTTCCAGTAAGCTCAAGAGAAGAGATTTTTCTTCAAGTTTTGGATTGCAAGTCATGGTTACAACTGGCAGATTTATGTCACTCTTCGTTGCCACTACATAAGCAGATGCATTTTCAGCTTTTTCTTCCAGGTATATGTATGCTCTTCAAGGAAGTGCATGTTCTCGATGTCCTGCATACTCACCATCTTTGGAATGAGCTTGTTCCATTGCTGGAGCACCAGGTTCAATCCCCCAGATTTCTCAATACCACTCTTTTCAAGCTCGTGACCTGCTTCTGTGTGTCTGAATGAGCTTGTGAATTCCCAACCTCCAGAAGCTTGGCAATGTCCTGTTGTTCAGCAAATTGCAATGCCGCTGTCTCCTCTAGTGCTTGATTTTGTGTCTTGAGCTGATCATCTTCTCTTGCAAGCATTTGTTCAATGCTCAATCCATTTCTGTTGCCATTGTTTCAATTGCTGATTTGAGAGCTGTGACCTCTGACATTGGCATCTTGCCATCCTCTGCAAACTTTGCAAAGCCCACATTGTTTGAAGAGCTTCCTTTTGCAGTTACCATCTCGAGGGGGCATATCCTAATACTCCAAAAGCCTTTCTTTTCCATGTCCTCCACTTTATTGACTGCGAAGTGGCACTCCTCTGCAAGCTTCTTCTCCACTGCTGCAAGAACTGCTGCTGGGTCAAGATCTTCCTTCTTCTTCGTTTCTTCCAAAGCCTTGAAGGAGATCTTCTTTTCTCCTTGCCCTAAAACTGCGATTTCAGGCTTCTTCGCCGTTTAGGGCACACGACGACTTCCCCGGAGAGCTTCCCATCGCAGAGCTCCTCGACTTCCGCCTCGAGTTCCCTGAAGCTCGGGATCACCCCATCTTCATCACCATCGCGGGAATCCGGTAGGTTTTTTCTCTTTCTTTTTTTTTGTGGGTATTGCGCGCGAGGAAGAAGTTCTAGGGTTAGAGGATTGTGAGAACCTGTCGCCTCGAGTTGCTTGATCTGTTGCGCCTCTCTCATTTCCGATTTCAGTCGGAAGATCTTCTTGTTATTCCGAAGTACTAAGTGCTTGAAGAGAGAGCACAGAGAGAGACAGAGAGAAGGGGGGGTTTGATTTTTTTGGGGGTTTTATGCACAGTTTTCTTGAGAGATGAAGAAGGGAGCGCACCCAGCGTTGCAGTTTATAACCATAGTCTCGCCGCACGGGAGGCTGATCCGAGTCCTGGCGGGGAAAGCGTTCAAGCTGGACCGTCCTTTCTACGTACGCGACCCGGGGAAGCAGTCTGAGACTGTGGGACAGCTTGCCAAGTTCAAGCGCCGCTTCGATTTCACCCCCAAAGCGTCGTCTTCTTCTTCAAATCCCCCCACCTCCAGTTCATCATAGCACCAGAAGTACACACGCGTTGGAGACTCTCACGGCCTTTCTCAGAAGCAATGCTCTTGCAAAAACCAAGAGAGGAATTCATTTTCTGTTCTGTTTTTTTCTGCTGTTGCAGGACTACTTTCTGCCTGCCCCCACACACACACACAAATCAAGTTACCAAGAGAAGAATTACCGCCACGTAGTAAGGAATAGAGTGAGAAAGAAGAAGACATTGTTGTGAATGTGGAGCCTTCTAGAATGCAGGATTTGGACAGTTTTTCTTCAGGGAAACATCACCATGTAGTGAGGAATAGAGTGAGCAAGAAGAAGAAGACATGGCTATGACTGTGGAGCTTCCTGAATGCAGGATTTGGATAGTTTTTCTTCAGGAAACATCACCATATAGGAAGGAATAGAGTGAGGAAGAAGAAGACATGGATGTGAATGTGGAGCCTTCCAGAATGTGGGATTTGGGCAGTTTCTTTTCAGGAAACACCACAATGTAGGAAGGAACAGAGTGAGCAAGAGGACATGGATGTGAATGTGGAGCTTCCGGAATATGGGATTTGGATAGTGCTTTTCTTCTTGTCTTGATGGTTTTGGGATCTGTAACTTCTTGTAGTTCAAAAAGGGAAGGAACACAAGTTGTATCTTTGATCCATTGTGCACAATTGAGGTTTGAGGTTTTGCCTTGATCTGAATGCTGAAGCTTTTTAAAGAGATTGATATGTCATGTCTACATCAAGTGGCAAGATGTGAGACTGTGCAGGATATGTAATGAGATAGGTTGCTTGGTGCATGTGTGTCATGGTTTCAGTGTCACCTACTTGGTGCATCTGTGTGTATGTGCATGAAACATCAAAAGCTTGATTTGTTGATGGCTGAAGTAAGTCTTTTAAGGAGAAGATGGGACGCCAGCAGGCAGGTCTCTTGTTGAGATGAAAAATTGTCAATTCTTTCTGCTGTGCATTTGTTGTCAAATTACTACAAGTGCTCATACATTGGTAAACATGCTGATTTCAATTTGCATCAGGAACATTTGTGAGAGGATTAGAAGCGGTGCAGTAATGTTTGCAGTAACAGATCCTCAAGTTAGGTGGGTTGGATGCCTCACCCAAACATCCCTGTTGGCCCAAACTTATCTGGACACAGTCCAACATGAATGTTGACATTGTCATTTTCCCATCTCTAAATTCTGCGGCATGAACATCTTGGCAGCTGCAAGAAAGCAAACACAAGTATTTATCAGAATTGAGGCTGCTTTCCACTCAAATTTTTGTTGAGTGTAATTCCTTGAAGGGAGGGGCTGTACAACCATGCAGACTAAGTGATGAGAGCTCCATCAGAGCTTAATAAGCGAGGCTTGGTTGCAATTGTACAACTTATTATCACATCATAGGCCAATTCTATCAACCTGAAATTAGGGCTATATTGTCCTGGTGACAGGACATGATTTGTATTGTGAAGCTACTTACCAAATGTAAATCCAGAAGAAAAGGACATTGCTTGGTTCATTGATTCACACCTAACACCAGAAATTGGAAGTAAGCTCATCTGTGAGAAGGATATTCTCTACAGCACTAAAAATGGTAGAAGTCATGGAATCCCTTATGGAGTTGTACAGAACAGTGTCATGAGAGACTGAAGGACCTCAGTGCTGATTGACTTCATGAATTGACTGTTGTAAAATGCTTCCAGGATCCACCTTGGTTGCTGCCATCAAGTGCTTGAGTGCTGGCATGCAGGTGCAATTGATGGTTTGGGTGTTGGGGAAGATGGGGGATATGAGGTCTATGTGATGGGGAGAGAGGGAAGAGGGACAACTGGGTGAGCAGATGGAAGATCTGCTGTGTCCACATGAATGTCAAGCTGCCAGATCCTCCAGTATACTTCACATCTCTGTGGCTGCAGCAATGCCAAAATCAATCCTTGAAAAGCCTCTGTCCAGGTGCAACAGCAAGTCTCAGTGGAGCTCAAGTATGTTGTCAAAGAGTTGTGACAACTTGTGTGCTTATGAATACCTATGTGATACTACTGTGGATTCTAGTGTTGAAGTTACTGCAATTTTGAGATCTATTAGTGAGGTCATTGCACAAGACTGCAAGTGCAGACACAGGTTGCACAGCTCTTATGCCAGAAGCAGGAGTGGGAACTGAAAAGAATGAAGAAGAGCATGTAGGAAAAACAACCTGCAGATGCAATTCCTATATGACCATACATATCGCAGTATGCACATTGCATGCGACGACGCCCTATATTGCTTTTGTTGGTCCACTGGCTCATCTGCTCACCTTGAGCTCTCCTGTTGCCTGCAGCTGCTCCATTTAACACTCCAGCCATAGCTAACCCTCTATCTTTTCTATCCTCCGTCCTCTTGCTGTTTTTCTGCTCGCTTGAGACTTGACAACAGATCTAAAAACCTGTTTCAAAAGCTCCACCACAAAGCGGTGAGTAGGTTGAATCTCTACAACAAGAAGACTAGGAAAGGATTCAAGGTTCAAGGGTTTAAGGAGGGTTTTTGGAGCTTTCCAAACATCTAGAGCTGGAATTGAAGAAGGTGCACCCGAAGACAACTTTCTCCAGATTAAGAAATTGAAATTGTGACCTTGATGGATGATTCATATCTTCTTGGACGATTTATCGTCAATTCTACTCATCCATTTTGAGAGTTTCATTCATGAGGAGACTCCTTGGAAGTTGGTAATCTGGAAAGAAACCCTGCAAGGAACGAAAGAAAAAGCTTCCTGGGCAATGGAGCTTCCTTTCAGTTTTCTTCTGTTATTCTGCTGCTGCCACCGTATTGGGTTTTGTTGGATTTGCGGCGCTCTTGTCAATCGGGGTGCCTGCGTGCGTGTGAGAGAAGAAGCTAGCCTGGAGGTAGGTCAAATGCGACGCACAAATGCTGTTTTTTTCTTAGTTTTGTTTTTTTGTTTTGTTATGATAAGGTAGAAAATCTAAGAAGCGGAAAGTCGGGATATGGGTGACTGTCAGTCTTATTCTTGACTTGCTGCTGCTGCTGCTGCTGTGGAGTTGTTTTAAGTGGAGGAGGAGGAGGAAATCATGCCTGCCATTGTCATGGCAGACGAAGTGGAGCCAATTCTGGCAGAGAATCCTCAGAGGTTCTGCATGTTCCCTATAAAATACCCAGCAGTATGGGAAATGTACAAAAAGGCGGAGGCAAGCTTTTGGACAGGTATGCCATTTCCCTCTCTACTCCAGAAGCATGTGTAGTAACGTATCTCAGTACTTGGGAATCAGGAGAGGGGATGGAAGAATAGTAGTAGAGAAAGGAGAGAGTTTGCAGGTTGTCAGGGTTTAGGGTTTAAGTTGCTTCACAGTACATACATGTTGAGCTTCAATGTAAACTCCGACAATTATTTTGAACTGAGGATTTGTTTCCTTCTGGAGTATCTGGCTTTCAGGTGCACACATCTCAGTAACTGGGAATCAGTAGGGGGGATGGAATAGTAGTACGAGAGAGAGAGAGAAAATGAGAGAGTCTGCAGGTTGTTAGGGTTTAGGGTTTAAGTTGCTTTACAGTACCTACATGCTGAGCTTCAATGCAACTCCAACAAATCTTTTGAGCTGAGAATTTTTCTTCCTTCTGGAGTTTCTGGCTTTCAGGCTCACAAATCTCAGTACCTGGGAATCAGGAGAAAGGATGGAAGAATATTAGTAGGAGTGTGAGAGAAATGAGAGAGTTTGCAGGATGTTAGGGTTAGGGTTTAAGTTGCTTCAGAGTACATACATGCTCTGAGCTTTAATGCAAACTCCAACAATTTTTTTGAACTGAGAATTTGCTTTCTTTTGGAGTATCTGGCCTTTCAGGCTTCCAGAGTTTTTTTATGCTTGAAATGCTTCCACTTGGGAGTAACTGAGTTCTGAAGATTTTTTGTTGTGCTTTGATGTATACTGCTCATTTTAGCTTTATTTCCCCTTAATTCTTTCACCTGGCTGTCTTGGCCATTAGCAATTGAATGAGAAATTGTTGTGAATGCAGCTGAAGAGGTTGATCTGTCACAAGACCAGAAGCATTGGGAGAAGTTGAAGCCTGATGAGAGACACTTCATCAGCCATGTGTTAGCCTTCTTTGCAGCATCTGATGGGATTGTGCTTGAAAATTTGGCAGTTCGGTTTATGAAAGAGATCCAGATTCCTGAGGTGTTCTTACATTCTTCTCTTCATCAGTAGAGAGAGAGAGTAGGATATACTTGAATTACTATACCATATTTTGCTCAAACAAAGATAGTTCCGGACAAATAGTGTTTTGGTGATTGTCAGTCTTTGCATCCATCACTTGCTGATACAAAATTTGTGAAGAGAAATGCTGACTCCTCTCCATTGAAATGTCTGCAGGCTCGTGCTTTCTATGGGTTTCAGATTGCTATTGAGAACATCCACTCAGGTGACTTTATAGTTCACCCTGTGGCAACAGGCTTCTTCTAAGTAGGCATGTCCTGAAGCTGTCAAATGTAATCATCATTTTGTATCATATCTCAATTCAGGTGACAAGCCTTGATGTTTATGCTTGACTCTGGTTCTTGGCTTTGTATTGACAGAGATGTACAGCCTTTTGCTGGAGAGTTATATCAAGGACCATAAGGAGAAAGCAAGGCTGTTTAATGCCATTGAGACCATCCCTTGTGTAACTAAAAAGGCACAATGGGCATTACGTTGGATTGATGGTGCTGAAAGTTTTGCAGAGAGGATCCTAGCCTTTGCATGTGTGGAGGGCATATTCTTTTCTGGAAGGTACAGCTAAATTCATTTATCATCATTGTCTTAACATTTCTTGTTTTAATGTGTCCAAGCAAGCAAGCTTTGACATTTTGCCATCCTCATGCAGTGGCTTACTTCTTCATTTGCTTTGTTTTCAGCTTCTGTGCAATCTTCTGGTTGAAGAAGAGGGGTTTGATGCCTGGATTGACCTTCTCCAATGAACTCATTTCAAGAGATGAGGGCCTGCATTGTGACTTTGCTTGTCTCCTTTATTTGTAAGTCAGTTCAATCAATTGAGGACAATGCCATGTTGTGTTCTTTACTGCGGCCTTGGTTGTGTCTCCTTCTTGTATATGCTTCTTTGACTTCTTACCGCTGTACCTCGTTTTTCAGGTGTACGGTCTCTGATGTGTGCATAGGGGATTATGGTCCAAAGATGTCTCCTTATGGTTGATGCTTCATTTGCTTACTATTTCTGTTTTCCAGTATATAGATAGTGCTGCTGCTTGGTTAGAAATGCACCTGGAGTTTATGGCCAGGAGACTGTACATGCTCCTGCCCATGTAAAATGTATTTTGCAGTAGGTAGAATGTTTTAGCTAGAATCTGGCATTGATTTTCCTTGTTCTTTGCAGGTTGTTGAAGAACAAGCTGTCTGAGGAGAGAGTGCAAGAGATTGTATGTGATGCTGTGGAGATAGAGAGGGAGTTTGTATGTGAGGCTCTCTCTTGTGATCTGGTGGGCATGAACAAAGTCTTAATGAGTCAATACATTGAGTTCGTAGCTGACCGCTTGTTGGTAAGTACATGTGATTCTCACTTTTTTTTATTGGTCCTTGCTTGCATTTTAGAGATATGTACATCAATTCCAGAGAAGACCTTGACATGTTGTATTGACACCTCTTTCAATCATGTAGTTTTGTGGGGTTCCATGAATTACCCATTGTTGCAGGTTTCTTTGGGATATGCCAAGAAGTACAAAGTACAAAATCCTTTTGACTGGATGGAGCTCATCTCATTACAGTGAGCTTTCTAAACCCTGCTGTGTGCTTATCATGCACTATAGCCTTCAGCTTGCCTCATCAGGAAACAAATTTCCATGGTTAAAGCATTGCGTTTTAGGCTGCTTGGATGCTACTTCATGATATCCTCTTGTTGCTAAGAGATGCAAGAAGGATTTCACAGATATCTCTGCAGTCCCAGAACAATGATAAGGACTGTTTGTGCTGCTGGCAGAGGGAAGACCAACTTCTTTGAGAAGAGAGTGGGGGAGTACCAGAAGGCATCTATAATGTCAAGCCTGAATGGATCTGGGGACCATCATGTCTTTAGATTGGATGAAGACTTCTGAGTTTGCAATCTGACAAGATTGTTGCTGCCATGAACAAGAGGTGTTAATGGCAAGAAGAGGTGTCACATGGGGTGCAGCAACTGGGAAGTTGTAATTTAACCTAGGTCTGCTATACCATGGCAGAGTCCAAGCTTGCCCTTGCTGATTGGCAACATTGCTTGCAAAGTGCTGGCACAATGCAGGCCTCGCCATTTGAGACTGTTCATGAGCAATCTGAATCTAAGCGTGGTGAATGGTCTCCACATTTTACTTTGCACTATTCTCATTGTGGGTATGGTGGACGATAATGGTATAGGACTTATTGGAGGATCATCCATAATGTCCCCATGCAGCCTTATTTTAGTTGGCTAACAAGGAGGCAACTAGAGATTTTGATGATTTACTTGTTGTTGCCCAACAGCTTATTTTGGAGGATAGAAACCATCACTACAAGTTCAGGACTTCAATGGAGCAATTTTACGTGATGCTGTGGTCTTGAATTGGACCTTGTATTTATTGTTGGGATTGTGCTCCTCTCTTCCAGTGCAATTGTTGTGTTTTTTTAAGCTGCATCTAGTATCTTTATTATAGTCCTTTTCAGGGAATTGCATGCCTGCATTTGTTCAGGGAAATCTCAAGAAGAGGAGGTGAGGGTGATGATTTGCAACCTAATGAAAAACAAATGCAAAAAAAACTTGCCAACATCATGGGTGCGAATGATGATGAAAAAATGTTAGGATTTAACATTAACCTAACCGTTTGTAAGCAATAATACCATATAGATGTGAATGAAATTTTTTTAACTTAACTTAATATTGTACTTTATGGTTATTGGATGTATGTTAAGTCCTTAATGGCTAGCTTGGGAGAGACTTAACATTAGAGTGCCTAACACCAAGTGTGATTGGAGCATAACAAAGCACATTTATTTTCTATGACATTTATTTTCTTCTAATATTGATTTTTTTTTTATGGATTGGGGATCTTGTCATTAATTTTCTGAAAATATTGTTTGGATGGGTAATTCCAATTATCATGGCCTTATACACACTACAACCATGCAAGTAGCCCAGCTTCAAGAAAGAGAATGGTATCTAGAAAATAGGCAAGGTTAAGGAAAAGGTTCTCAATTGTGTTAAACTCTAGCTAATACCCAAGTCATTTGTTGAAAAAAATCATTAATGCTGGACATTAACTCTAGCAAGGAAATTATCCTTTGTTTGAAAACTAAATGAGGAGATGGATATGAATTGGTTGGTGTTTCGATGGTAACTTGTGTATGATGCATGATGACAAGGATAAATGAACTGAACACCTTTGTCAATTTTACATGTCACACACAC
>Ga0209208_10006884_pt1 | contig 15606 bp, 13 predicted proteins | sample S1TSphfallax_3_FD_187694 | JGI IMG/M metagenome (GOLD analysis project Ga0209208, IMG submission 187694) | Host-associated microbial communities from peat moss isolated from Minnesota, USA - S1T2_Fd - Sphagnum fallax MG (SPAdes) (version 2) | ecosystem: Host-associated > Plants > Peat moss >...
CAAAACCGCCCCGCCATTCGCATTCAAAATCTCGCCGGAGATAAACCCCGCCAGCGGCGTGCAAAGAAACAACACCGGCCCGGCAATCTCCCGCACATGCCCCGGCCGCCCGACCGGAATCCCCGCGGCAACTCTCGGCCCCAGCTCGGGATCTTCCAGCGTCCCCGCCGACATCTCGGTCGAAACCCACCCCGGCGCCACGCAATTGACCAGAATCCCCTTCGGCGCCAGCTCGCTCGACAAGCTCTTGGTCAAACTGATGAGAGCCCCTTTCGTCACCGCGTAGTCGGCATGGTTCGCCTCGCCGCGCTGCCCGGCGGTCGAACCAATCAGGACAATATGGCCTCGCGGCACACCCTCCGCCAGCGGTTCTTGCGTCAGCATCTGCGCCACCGCCGCCTGCACCAGCCCAAAGACCGAATCGAGATTCACATCCATCGTCCGCCGCCATTGCGCCTCGGCCATGGTGGCGATCGGCGCGTCCGCCGGAGGCCAAATGCCGTGGTTGACCACCAGCGCATCCAGCCGCCCAAACGCGGCGACCGCGGAGGCCACCAGCGCCCGCCCATCCGCCGGGGAACTCAGATCCTGCCGAAAAGCCCGGCAAAAATCCGGGCCGCCCAAGGAAGCGGCGAGCGCCTCCGCCCGATCCTTCGCCTGAACGTAATTGAAAGCAACGCGCGCGCCGGCCAGCGAAAACAACCGCACCGTCTCCGCCCCAATCCCTCGCGAACCCCCGGTAATCAGGGCCACCTTCTCATCCAGCCGCAGCGCAACTCCACTCATAGGCTAGAACCTATCGCAGCCCACCGAACCGGCGCAAACTCGATCCCAGACGATGCCGAAGTCGCCTCACGACCGCTGCCTTGTAACATGGCACGACTGCAGTCGTGCCAAAATGCCGAAAGAGGGATGAGGGCTTTAGCCCCTGAGGAACGGAGCTTTTTCAAGCCGACCGCAGGAGCCGTGCCGGCAGCAGAATAATCCCCGCCACCAACTCCAAAACTCCCTCGACGGCAATCCCCAAGATCCGGAAGGGAAGCAGAATCAGCCAGACCAGCGGATACGCCAGCAGCGCGAGCAACGCCAGCGGCCAGCAGAAGAAGAACAGCAAACACCAAAGCAAAAATTTGATCATCGAAATGCCCCGAACTCAGTTACGCGCGAGAAACCTCGCCGGTTCCAAAACCAGCCGGCAATCCCAACCATTGTCATCCTGAAGAAATTGAAGGACCTGCTTCTGCCGTTGTTTTTGCCGTTGCCGTTGTTCCTGCTTTTCTTGCTGTCATTCCCTTTGGGAATCTGCTGTTTCCCGGAAGAATCAACCCTTTTCCGCCTTCTCCGCCAACGCCTTTTTCCGCTCGCGAATCAGCTTCAGCCGCTCTTTCTCCGGCAGCGCCAGCACCGTCTTCACCTTCTTCGGCAGCTTCTCGTAGACCAGTTCATGCGCCTGCCGCAGCTCCTCTTCCAACTGCCGCGGTCGCAGCGCATCCCAGCGCATCACCGTCACCCAATGCGCCTTCGCCATATACGGAGCGGGAATGACACCCTCCGTCTCCAGCAACTCCGAATAGCGCTCCGGGCCCGCATGGAACCAAACCACCCCAGTCCCGGCATCGTCCAGGTGGATCAGCGCAAACATCTTCCCGCCAATCGCCTTATCGCCCACCCAAAAAACCAGATGATGCCCCCATCCCACGGCTTCGGTGACATGCGGCAGTCCAAGGCAAATCTCGCGAATGCATTCGTTGTCCATCGGCTAAACCTAACCTTCGTTGCGATTCATGCCAGCGAGTATACCCCCAGAACCGGCGATCTCGGCCCGCGCCACGACGAAACTCCGGTAATCCACCCAAGCGTCGCGCCTTCGGCGGTTGGAGCTCCCGAGACCTACACGCGCAGCCCAGTCTTGAGATCCAGTGCGAACGGCAGATCCTTGTCCGTCTTCATGTCCCAACCCAGCCCCGAAAGCATGTCGCCCTCAATTTTCAGTTGGGTCAGGCCCTCCCAGGAGAGCCGCGGCGACTCCCACGCCTCGCCATCGGCCCCCCAGGCGAGGATGGAAACGTGCCCGGCGAACAGGATGAGGTCGCCCGGCATGGATTGCGCGATGCGCGACGGGGATTGCGCATCGCTGGGCACGGATTGCGCAGTGTGCGGCAAGGATTGCGCCGCATGGGCCGGGGATTGCGCCTCGCCAATCCGCACTGGCAACACCTGGAGTACTGGACGGTAACGCAGGTGGACGAAATGCTCCGGCGCGGCGGCGTCGATTAGATACGCGTACCCTCCGGAGACCGCGCAGAGCCAGTCCGGATTGGGCATGGCCCAGATGCCGGTCGGCGCCGCCGGATCGCGAAAGCCGAGCGCGCAAGTGGCCAGAAACGGCTTCGCGCCATTCGGCTGAATGAGCACTTCCAGCGCGCCGCGCTCCACTTCTTCGACTTCGGCAGGGTAGACGTAGTGGCGGCTGGGCAAAATCATCGGCCGTTTAGGCAGAATTTCCGCTGTCCAGCGGTGCTCGAATGTGCCGTCGAAGGTGGGCGCGGTCATGGACACGCCTCGTAGTTCAGAATCCATTGCCGCTGTTCGTCAGTGTCGGGAATCGGGCAGCCGCGGGCAGCCTCGATCGCCAACAATGCCGCTTCCGCCCTCCAACCAAGATGGATCAAAGTGCAAGCCGCGGTGACACTAGCCCGCCCGATGCTTCCCCGGCAATGCACCGCAATTCGCTGGCCGGCTTGCAACCGCGCTGCCAGACCTGCCGCGAATTGCCGAAATTCGCCCGTGTTGGGCGGAATATGGCGGTCTTGGATAGGGAATGAGAGGAAATTCAAGCCGCTCCGAGCTGCCAGCTCGCCTTCGCGCGACAGACCCAGCTCTGCCGCTTCCTCGTCTTCCAGTAGCGAAACCAAGAGGCCGATACCGCTGTTGCGCAATCGCGACATTTCGTCTTCAAGCCAGTCGTTCCCGCGCGGGCGCAGGACGATCGCCACGCCTGGAGCAGGGTCGCCAGGGATCCAGAAAACATCGGAGGAAGCGCTCATCACTCGATCATACTTCGCCGCCAATTCGCCGGAGCCTGCTGGACGAAGCACCCTTTGGGCCGGGAAATGTAAGGTTCGATCAAAACCGCGCAGCGCAAAATTCTTCCAATCCAATCCTCCATTTGGGGCGTACATGGATCAGGAAGTTGAAACCCCGTTCAGGAAGTGCAAACCCAGCTTGCCGCCGACCCGCCCATGCCACTCCCCAACGCCGGGGCGAGCCGTTCCAGGTTAGTTCGATCCAAACAAACTCAACCGACGTCAAGAGGAATTCCCTATGAAATGGATGGAAATGGATACTCCGATGGAGAAGATCGACAACAACGCGGAGGCGACCGCGGTCGCAGGCGCGGAGGCGGTGCTCGACCGGCGCAAGTTCTTCCGCAAGGCCGGCATGTTCGGCTTCGGCGCGGCCGTCTCCGCCCTGGCGCTCAAAGGCACCCCAGCCAAGGCGCAGGCCAACACGTATCAAACCGAGGATACGATTACGGAGATCTTTGCGGCGTTTCTGATCGCGGAAGATCTCGCGACCACCTTTTACTACAACGGCCTGATCGGCCGCGTCATTACCGATCCGAATCTGGCCGGACCCGGCGGCAGCGCGGAAAAGATTTCTTCCGCGGGCAACGCGGGCAACGTGAACTACCTGCAGGCCGCGCTGATTGAAGAGCTTGAGCACGGCAACTACTTCCGCGACCAACTGACCGGCTCGGCGGATGGATATACGTCCGACCCTTACACCACTTTCTACTTCCCTGCCGGCACGTTCGACACCCTGGCCGCGTTTCTGCCGATTTTGAACGCTCTGGAGAACGCTTTCATCGGCGCGTACCTCAATCTGGTGCAGGAGTTGACGTACAAGGCGACGGCCGCGGCCGCCGGCACGCTTACCGGGCCCGACGCCAAGTACACGGCCAAGCAATACCAGCAGTTCGCTCTGGTGGCCGGCTCCATTCTCGGCGTTGAGGCGGAACATCGGGTTCTGGGCCGGGTGATCGGCAACTCGAATCCCGCCAATAACCTGGATTACGAGCAGACGGATGGCCTGACCTCGATTTACAACGGACCGAATTCGGCAGTCGTCGCGCTGACGCCTTTCCTGGCATCCAGCTCAAGCTTCTCGTTGGCGTGCTCCCTGAATACGGCGAAGGAGCAGTGGCGCACGGTGACCCCCGGAATCGGCACGATGGGTCCGCTGCCTGTCTAGTACAGCGGTGTGCGCTCTCGCGGATTGGCCACAAGGGATTGCAAACGGAGTTCAACCGGCATTTTGAAAAGGAAATCGCATGAAATCCATCGACATCGGTTCGAAGATCTCGGCTGTCGCGGACAGCCGCCTGGACAGATCCAATTTGGACAAATCCATTTTGGACAAATCCATTCTGAATAAGTCCATGCTGGACCGGCGCAAATTCTTCCGCCAGGCCGGCATGTTCGGTTTTGGCGCGGCCGTTACCGGCATGGCGCTCTCCGGCAAGCAGGCCAAGGCTCAGGCCAACACCTATCAGGTTAGCGATACGACAGCGGAGCTGTTTACCGCCTTCCTGATTGCGGAAGACCTGGCCACCACCTTTTACTACAACGGGTTGATCGGCGGCGTGATCGCCGATCCGAACCTGGCTGGCCCTGGCGGCAGCGCCACCAAGGTCACGTCCATCGGCAACCTGGGCAACGTGAACTACCTGCAGGCGGCGCTGGTGCAGGAGATTGGCCACGCCAACCTATTCCGCCAGTACCTGACCGGTTATGCGGGCGGCCAAGCGAACGACCCTTACCAGCACTTTTACTTCCCGGCGGGCACCTTCGACACCCTGGCGGCGTTTTTGCCCATCCTGAATGCCCTTGAGAACGCCTTTATCGGCGCCTATCTCAATCTGATTCAGGAGTTTGCCTACAAGGCGACGGCCGCGCAGACGGGCATGCTGACCGGGGCCGACGCGAAGTATTCCGCTCAGGAGTACGGGGTTCTGGCCGCCACGGCCGCGTCTATCCTCGGCGTCGAGGCCGAGCATCGGGTGCTGGGGCGGGTGATCGGGAACGAAAACCCTGCCAACAACCTGGACTATCAGCAGACCGACGGGCTGACGGCAATCTTCCACGGCCCCAGTTCCGCTGTGGTGGCGCTGACGCCGTTCCTGGGTCCCAGCGCGTCCTTCAGCGAAGAGGTTTCGCTGGCGACGGCGCAGGCGAACTACGGGAAAGTGACGCTCAGCATCGGCACCTCTGGCGCCGTGCCAAAGTTCTAAGAACCGCGCCATTTCTCTTCCCCAGAGGGCGTTTGCCGCGTCGGCAGGCGCCCCTTTTTTCAGCTGTAGCGGTCCAGTTCCTCCGCGTAGCGGGCGCTGAGCGCCTCGATGTAGTCGTCGGCGCCCCATTCCTCGTTGATCTTCGGCATGTCCAGCAAGTCGCATGCCGCTTCCACCACGCCGTAGGAGACTTCTTCCTCCTGCAGCAGTTCGATCAGGTCGGGTAGTACGCGCAGATCTTTGCGCTTTCCCAGTCCAGCCACGGCTTCCTCGCGGGTGTCGGGATTGCCGTCGTCCAGCCGGTCGATGAGCGCCTCGCGAATCTCCGGCGAGTCGGCGTTGCTTTGGACGCCGATGCCGAAGGTGGCCCAGTCGCGAATGTCGGGGTCGTTGTCCCGCATCAGCTCGAGCAGAACGCGGATGGCCGCCGGTTCGTCGGCAAAGCAGCTCAGGGCAAAGGCCACGGCGAAGCGCACGTCGGGGTCGGAGTTCTTGCGGTGCTCCAGGATGAGCGGCACCGCGGCGGGATTGCCCAGATGCCCGAGCGCGACGAGGCAGGAGTCGATCACCTGCAAGTCCAGTTCGTCTTCGAGCACATCGACGATGACCGCGTAGCTTTCCCGCGCGAAGACCACTTCGGGATGGTCGTCGGTCTTGCCCAACTGCGCCAGAATATCCACGCCGCGGCGGCGCTTGGCCGGCTGCTTGTGGCGCGCCCACTGCACCGCCTTGTCGAAGACGGGCCTTCCGGCCGCTTCATCGGTTGCGATCGCCTGAAGCTGGCTCACCGCTTCCCACGGACCGCCTTCGTCGTCTTCGTCGTCGTAGTCGCCTTCGAGCGTTGCGCGAAAGAGCGCGTCGATTTCCGCTGTGGTTGCCATGGTCACCGTCCCTCTTAGAGCATAAGCGGTGGAGCGGCAGGTTGGCTCACCAGGCAAATTTCCAGGCTGCGCCAGGAGCGCTTCGAGCCTCGTACTCCTTACTTCAGGCCATTCAGCCAAGTAGAATTCCGCGGCGAGCCCTATCGTGTTTCGATTCTCGCGCCGCCGTCTTATGATGGGAGCGTGATGACTCCCTACCGGTCCGCCTATCGCTGCGCCTGCGTTTTCGCGTTCGTCGCCCTTTTTGGCCTTTCTCCGATTGTCAGCCGCGCGGCGGAGGCTCCGCAGACGCTCTCCCAGAAAATTGCCGGTCTGGAGCGGAAGGACGGCCTTTTTCCCCTGGATTGGGACGCAAAAGCAGGGAAGCTGTACCTCGAAATTCCCGATATGGAGTCTGGAACAGGGAAAGATTTTCTGCTGCTGGACCAGTTGCCCTACGGCCTCGGGTCGAACGATGTGGGTCTGGATCGCGGGCAGCTGGGGCAGGGGCGCGTGGTGCATTTCAGCCGCGTGGGCGGCAAGGTGCTGCTGATTGCGCCGAACCTGCGCTACCGGTCGAGCGCGGCCGACCCGGCGGAGCGGATCGCCGTCACCGAATCGTTTGCCGAGTCGGTGATTTGGGGCTTCAAGGTCGAGGCCGAGGAAAAGGGCCGGCTGCTGGTGGACGCCACCGACTTCTTCCTCCGCGATGCGCATGGCGTGGCGGAGCGGATGGCTGCGGCGCAGCAGGGCAGCTATCACGTCGACCCGAGCCGCAGCGCGATCGCGCTCGACAACACGAAGAATTTCCCCATGAACACGGAAGTCGAGGCCATGCTGACCTTCGCCTCCGACGGCCGGCCCAAGGGCGAGTACGTCGCCTCGGTCACGCCCGATCCGCATTCGGTGACGCTGCGCGAGCATACGTCGCTGATTGAGCTGCCGGGCCCTGGGTACACGCCGCGGCGGTTCGATCCGCGGTCCGGTTTCTATCCCTTCGAATACCGCGATTACTCGGTTCCCATCGATGAGCGGATGGACCAGCGTTTCATCATCCGGCACCGGCTCCAGAAAAAGGACCCGAGCGCGGCCATTTCCGAGCCGGTGAAGCCGATCGTCTACTATGTGGATCGCGGCGCGCCGGAGCCGATCCGCTCGGCGCTGGTCGAGGGCGCGAGCTGGTGGAGCGCGGCTTTCGAGGCGGCGGGATTCAGGAACGCCTTCAAGGTGGAAGTGCTGCCGGAGGGCGCCGATCCGATGGATATTCGCTACAACATGATCCAGTGGGTGCATCGGGCCACGCGCGGCTGGAGCTACGGCGAGGCAGTGACCGATCCGCGCACCGGCGAGATCATCAAAGGCCAGGTGACGCTGGGCAGCCTGCGGGCGCGGCAGGATTACAAGATTGCCGAGGCGCTGCTGGCGCCGTATCTCGACGGCGCGCCGATACCGCCGGAGATGGAGCAGATGGTGCTGGCGCGGACGCGGCAGTTGGCCGCGCATGAGGTCGGCCACACGCTGGGATTGCAGCACAACTTCGCCGCGTCCTCGGTTGCCTTTGGGACGTCGGTGATGGACTATCCGCACCCGTGGATTACGCTGGACGCTACGGGCAAGCCAACGCTGGACAAGGCGTATGCGATCGGAGTCGGCGCGTGGGACAAGGCGGCGATCCGCTACGGCTACTCGGAATTCGCGCCCGGCACCGACCAGGCCGCCGCTCTCCAGTCCATTCTCAAGCAGAACATGACGGACGGCCTGCGCTACATCACGGACGAGGATTCGCGGCCGCTGGGCAGCGCCAATCCCTACGGACACTTGTGGGACAACGGCCCCGACGCGCCGGCGGAACTGGAGCGGCTTCTTGGCGTTCGCCGCGCGGCGCTAGCGCGCTTTGGCGAAAACGCCATCCGCGTGGGCGAGCCGATGTCGCAGCTCGAAGAGACGCTGGTGCCTCTGTATCTGCTGCATCGCTACCAGACTGAGGCGGCGGCCAAGCTGATTGGCGGCCTCGATTACCGCTACGCGGTGCGCGGCGCCAATCCGGAGGAGACGGGCATGGTCACGGAGATGATCGCGCCGCCGGAGCAGCGGAAGGCGCTGAGCGCGGTGCTCGAGACGCTCGACCCAGGCGCGCTGACGCTCTCGCCGGAGTTTCTGGCGCTGGTGCCGCCTGTGCCACCGGGGTATCCGCGCAGCCAGGAGACGTTTGAGGGCTACACCGGGCTGACCTTCGATCCGCAGGGGGCGGTGGAAGCGGCGGCCAACCTGACCGCGTCGCTGCTGTTCGAGCCCACGCGCGCCAGCCGTCTGGTCGAGTACCACGCGCGCGACTCGAAAGAGCCGAGTTTGGAAGAGGTGATTGACCAGACGCTGCAAACCACCTGGGAGGCGCCGCGGCAGGCTGGGCTGCTCGGCCAGACGCAGTTTTCGGTGGAGACGGTGGTGCTCAAGCACCTGATGCGGCTGGCGGTTTCGCACCAGGCTTCTCCGCAGGCGCGTGCGATTGCCACGGCCAAGCTGGCGGATCTGGAAATTTGGCTGACGGATCAGGCGGAGCTGAATGTTTCGGCGGGTGTGCAGGCGCACTGGGCCGCGGCGCTCGACGACATTGAGCAGTTCTGGAAGGATCCGGCAAAGTTCGAGATTGCGCCTCCCTTGGCCACGCCGCCGGGGCAGCCGATCGGGTCGGATGCTTCCGATGACGACTTCGAGATCGATTGAGGGGCTATTTGGCGCCGGAGAAATGTTCCCAACCCTGTGGAAGCAGCGGTCGCGAGCCTTGTTCCGCGATCAGAACGACGCTTGCGGTGCGCGCCTTTGCGGCGACGACGCGACCGATCGCAGTGATTGCCACGCCGGCGAAACGGTGCGGGATTCTGGCCATCGCCGGTGCGCTGAAGAGCAGCTCGTAATCTTCGCCGCCGTGGAGCGCCATGGCGAGCGTTGCGCCGGGCGCGAGCGGTAAGGCGGCGGCGTCGATTTCGGCGCTGACGCCGGAGGCTTCGCAGAGGTGGGCCAAGTCGGTCGAGAGGCCGTCGCTCAGGTCCATGGCCGCTGTGGCCAGGCCGCGCTTGCGCAGCCACAACCCCTGCGCGACGCGCGGTTGCGGAAAAAGATGCGGATGCAAATCTGCCATGTTGGCGCTGGCGAAGGTCTCAGGCGACGCTTCGAGCGCCGCCAGCTCGGCCGCGGCGCCGCCCAGCGCGCCGGTGACGTAGATGCGGTCGCCCGGCTGCGCGCCGGAGCGGAGCAGCGCCTTGCCCTGCGGAACTGAGCCAGTCAGTACGATGTCCGCGACGGCGATGGGCGACTCGGCGAGGTCGCCGCCTGCCAGCGGGACGCGGTGCGCGGCGGCCAAGGCCAGAAGGCCATCCAGAAATCGCGTCACCCAGGCCGGCGACTTTCCATGGGCCAGGGTCAGCTCGCGCGGCAGCCCGAGCGAGAGAAACGCGGCGACTGGGCGCGCTCCCATCGCCGCCAGGTCGCTCAGGCCGCGGGCCAGGGTGCGATGGCCCACCGACTCCGGCGGGTGCCAGTCGAGGCGGAAATGGCGGCTTTCGATGGAGAGATCGGTGGTCACAGCCAGCTCTTCACCGCGGCGGGGCCGCAGCAGGGCGCAGTCGTCGCCGATACCGAGCTGGACCCGCGATTTCGGTTTGACCGGCTTGCTGTTTGCCGTTCGCGCGCGAATCGCCTTCAGCAGCGCCAGCTCCCCCGCTCCAGGCGTTTCTCTGTGACTGATGCCTTCGAGGGGCTCCGGATTGGAGTTGGAAGATTGCACACCCATTGCAGCATATCGCGTTGTGCCTCGCAATTTGCGGTTAAAATTTTCTCAAGAAGGGAAAGAATTTGTAAGGGAGTCCCACACAAAGGAGGGATTTTGGCGCCCATTGCACTACAATTGGAGACACAAGATTCCGTTACGTCTGTTCAGTGTAAGGTTTTCTGAGCGGGGCTCGGTTCCTCGGCCTTTTCCGGGTAAGACGCCTGTTGAAATGCGCCGAACAGACGATTTGATGATTAAGGGGACTTGATGCTGAGAAAACGCTATTACATTTTATTCGTCGCCAGGGATGAAGACGGCTCGGTGCGGAAGATTTCGTTGCCGGTGCAATATGCCTACGGATTTGTGGCCGCGGCCCTCGTGGGAGCCTTCACCATCGTTGGATTGGCCGGGTCGTACACCCGCATGCTGCTGAAAACGGAGAGCTTCAACCAGGTTCGGCAGGAGCGCGAGACACTCCGGAAGAACTACCAGCAGATGGCCGCCATCGCCCATGAGCGCGACATTCAGGTAGCCTCGCTGGGCGCCTTGGCCAGCGAAGTGACGGCGATTTACGGACTCAAGCAAAACAAGATGACGACGGGAGGCAGGCACGGAGCGGAAACGGTTGCGGCCGCGGCCACTCCCTCGACGCTGGCGGTCTCGGACGACGTGAGCCAGCAGCAGGTGAAGCTATCGCTCGACGAATTCTATGCGCTGCGGACGCAGGCTCTTTCCGGCCGAGTTTCCCGCGCGCTCGAGGGTGGGCTGAGCTCGAGTGCGAGCGCAACATCTGGACTCGCCGACTGGACCCAGTTTGCCGACGCGCCCTCCATTTGGCCGATCGAGGGTAAAATCAGTTCCGGCTTCGGCGAGCGCGAAGACCCCTTCAGCGGCGAGGGCAAATTCCATACCGGCCTGGACATTCTGGCGCCCACCGGCACCCCGATTCGCGCGGCCGGCGATGGGGTTGTCGAATCGTCAGGCATGGCCAACGGGTACGGGCGGGAGATTGTCATCGATCACGGGCATGGGCTGCGCACACTTTACGGGCACATGTCGGCGCTGGTGTCTGTCGCCGGCGAGCATGTGATCCGCGGCCAGGTGATCGGCTACGTGGGCCAGTCCGGCCGGGCGACCTGTCCGCATCTGCACTATGAGGTCCGCATCAACAATGTCCCGGTGAATCCGCACAAATATCTGCGCACCACGTATGCCGAGGCGGAAGCGGACAACATCGTCCCCGAGCAGCCTGCGCCTAAGGGCAAATAGCAGCGATCGTTCGAGGTAACAAAACAGCGCGGGACAGGCATTTGGCCTGTCCCGCGCTGTTTTCCGTCGCAAAACGAGCTACTTGCCGGTGTAGCTGACATGCCAGATGGACTTCGATCCGTCGTCGGTGACGAAGAGCGACCCATCCGCGGCCACCGTGACGCCCACCGGCCGGCCCCAAACGTCGCCATTGGGCAGCACGAATCCGGTGAGAAAATCCTCATATTCGCCGGTCGCGTGTCCGTCCTTCATGGGCAGTCGGATCACCTCATAGCCGCTGCGTACTTTGCGGTTCCAGGAGCCGTGCTCGGCGGCAAAGCCGTCGCCGTGGTAGGCGGCGGGGAACTGATTGCCCTCGTAAAAGAGCATCTCGAGCGAGGCGAAGTGCGGGTTGAGCAGAATGTCGGGCGTGATGACCTTCGCCTGGAGTTCCGGATGCTTGCCCTCGTGGCGCGGGTCTTGATGCCCGCCCATGTAGAACCATGGCCAGCCGTAGAAGCCGTCTTCCTGCACATGGGTCACGTAATCCGGCACCAGATTGTTGCCCAGTCCGTCGCGCTCGTTGGTGGAGCACCACAGTTCGCCGGTGATGGGGTTGATCGTCTCGCCGACGCAGTTGCGGATGCCGGAGGCGTAAATTTTGATGAATTTCCCTTCGGGCGTGTATTCGAGCACGTCGGCGCGGTGGAATTCGTTGGGATGGGTGTCGGCGTCGTCGACGTTCGAGAGCGAGCCGACGGAGACGAACAGCTTGGTTCCGTCTTTGGAGAAGGCCAGATCGCGCGTCCAGTGGCCGCCGCCGCGCAGATGGCCGCCGCCCGGGACCTCAAAGAGCGTCTCGGCCGGCCCGCGCGCCACCAGATCGCCGTTCTGGTAGGGGAAGCGGAGGATGGCGTCGGTATTGCCGACGTAGACCCACTTGGGATTCGGTCCGGCCGGGTAGAAATTGATACCGAAGGGCAGATTGAGGCCGGTGGCAAACTCGGAAACCTGCTTGGCTGTGCCGTCTGGCTTGACGCCGCGGAAAATCTTGATTTTCCCGGTCTGGCTCTCGGCCAGGAAGAGGTCGCCGTTGGGCGCGGTTCGGATCAGGCGGGGGTTGTCGAGGCCGGTGGTGTAGAGCTCGACCTTGAATCCCTTGGGCGCAACCGGCATCACTCCTTCGGGACGTGGGACCATGTGCGCGCCATTGTCGACCGATTCGGCTGGATCGGGCGCGGGAAGGTCGGCGACAGTAACCTTGCGCCGTGTGCCGGGAGATTCATGCAGGTAGTCGGTAAAGGCGGCTTGGCCAGTCAGGGTTGGCTTCGCGGTGTCGGCTGGCGGAGTCGCGGCGGGGGCGGCCGGGATCGACAGAATGGCCGGGGCCAGGAATAGACCCGCAAGGCGGAGGGATAGAGAGCGTGAAAGTGAGGCAGTCATAATGCTCCTTGGATTGGGGAAGGGGGAAAACGCTTCCTGCGCTATCGGACGCAGTCGGCGAAGCGCAGGACCCAAAGATTCTAAGCAATGGAGTCTGCTGTGGGAAAGGGCCGGCGAACTTTCGACATGCCCAGGCCGAAGTTCCATCCAGGAGCAAAGCCTACCTCGAATAGCCTTGAGCCTGATCGAACCCGTTCATGAGTTCGACGGGCAAGTTCTTGGGCAGGGTCGCGTCGATCGTCACGCGATCGCGCCGCTGAGAGATTGCCGCCGTGCGCAGCGCCTCCTTTAGGGTATTGTTGGCCGCTCCTGGGCCAAGGCCGGCAGTGACGTCCCGCGCCAGCGCGAGCAGCAGGTTCAAGCTTGCCGCCTGGCTCGCGGCCGCGCTTTCATCGGGCGCAATCTCGACCACGCGCAGCTTGAGCGCGCCGGCCCAGTGGACGGAAGCAAGGAAGGTGGTGTCCGGCGGGATGGGCAAGTCCATGCCGAAAAGACGCACTTTGCCGCCTTCGTTGAATGGCAGGCCGATCTGCCCCATGCCCCAGGCGACGGAGAGAAGGGGCATCTCGCCATAATGCTCAGCCAGGAGAGTGGACCCGGAAAAGGGCAGCGCCGCGGCACGATGCCGGTCCAGCATGGAGTGAATTTGCTCCGGGGTGGGGGTGTTGGAAGTCGCCACGGTATCGTACCCAATCTGAGCAATGCGCACCGTGCGCCCCTCGCTGGGCAGGCTCCAGATGGTGTGGCCTTCGTAGACTTCCTTGCCGCTGGCGTGCGCTTCCATGTACCGCGCCAGCCGTTTGCCGTCCAGCTTGCCCACCAGCACCATCGAGTAGGCGACCGGTCCGTTGGGTCCGTTGGGGTCGGGCATGCGATGCAGGGCAACCGCCGCTTCCTGCAGATCCCGTTCCGGGTCGATCCCGGTGGCATCGATGAAGGCTTGGTAATCCGGCGCGCGAGTGACAGGCTTGATGTTCCTGGCGTCGTTGCGCAACTGGGATCGGATCGGGCGCAGGTTGACGTAGACGATGCCGTCGGACTCGGGCAACAGGCGCGCGGCTTCGGGCGGCGCCTTGAAGCGGAGATAAATCGCCGCCGCCAGCACCAGCAGCACGGCGGCGACGATCCAAAGGGTTCTGCGGGTGCGTCTGAGCATCGAGTACCGTCAGAACTAAGCTAACACCCCGAATGTCCGGCACAGCGACTATTCCGGCACGCTGATGGTGTACATTTTGCCGCCGCTGGCCATATTCGAGGACGAAGTTGCGCCTGGCGGCAGAATCCCGTACTCACCTTTGCCGGCGTCTTGCTTCAGCGTAATCGTGTAGACGCGAGGCGCCAATTTGGTGGAATCGAACTCGACCAAATCGCGCGCCGCGCCGCCGGATGCGTGGATCACGCCTCCCGTAACCGAACGAAACTCGCGTGCATTGCTTCCGCTGGCGCGCAAACGCAGCAATTGATATTCGGTGATCTCGGTTCCCTCCGGCACATAGACGGCAAAGGTCACCGGCAGCGTCAGCGTGGTCTTGGCATGGGGACCCTGAAGATGGCCGTTGATGTCGCCCTTGACGATGCCGTCAGTCGCCAGGGTTTTCAAAAAACCGCCGGTCTTGAAATTCACCACTTCCGGCATGAGATGTACCCACGCGCCAGTCTTGTCCTGGTAGTAAACGCCGACCTCGTCGATTCCCGCCGGAAGCCCAGAGCCCGCCATCGGCGCTGGAGCAGCCGCTGCCGAGGCAAGCGCCGGCGCTCCGCCCGAAGCCTTGACCACGATAGCCGATATTACCTTGTCGCTCGCGCCTGCGCCTTTGAGGGCAATCATGCCGTCGACGGAAGTATCGTAGTTTCCGGGTTTGGAGTTGATCGCGGCGACGACCAGGTCTTCGGAAAGGCCGGCCTTTAGCATCTTGACGACCGAGTCGTTGGTGAGCGCGTCCTGAGCCACGAGCAATACGGGGCAAAGGACCATAAGGACGAGAGAGAGCAGCATTTTACGCACGGAGAGCCTCCTGAACAGGGTGTCTGGGCCTTTCTTTTCTGGAAGAACCACTCGAAATCATGCACGGAAATTGCGTCCCGCGCAACGAATTCGCCGCTTGTCCAGACCGATTAGCGAAGTGAATGCTATCGTACACGGCGCTGCCTGGAATTCCGCCTGGAAAAAGCGGTAGCCTTTTCAGAAAAAATTTGCCTACTCTCCAATGCGGAATCTTCAGGAAAATTTGCGCATACTGGAAAAAGAAATTTCCATGTGCGTTCGATCGAGGTTGTTTGGCGGATTTTCCCCGGCAGGCTCACACGGCCGGCCAAGGCGGTGCGGTTCGATTCTTAGAGGGTATGGCTGCGCTGACGGCAGAGTTTACTCCGCCATGCCCCCTGTGCTAATCTTATGCTCTGTGCCGTGATTGTGGCGGGACGTTTTGCGCCCCCTCGATTGCGTTATGGATGCCGGAGTACCGGTTCCCAGGGCTGGCGTAGCTCAGCTGGTAGAGCATCTGATTTGTAATCAGACGGTCGGGGGTTCAAATCCCTTCGCCAGCTCCACTTTCTGCGTGGGTGGGCTGTTTTGGGGGAAGTAGACCGGAACGGCAAGAATAAGTTTTGGGTTGGCAGGCCGGGCGGATTTCAGGGCTCGACTTGCGGATTCGGCCCAGTCCTCCGCGGTAAATCCCTGAGAGGCGTCGATTTGCGGCACCGGAAGATGCCGGCCTGATCCCGAGGGGTCGGATCAATTCCGGACGCGGGAAAACGCCCCAAAATGGGAAATCCGAGGCGGACGGAAGAGATGGGCACAGGTGGCCGAGTGGTTAATGGCAGCAGACTGTAAATCTGCCGTCCTTTGGGACTACGAAGGTTCGAATCCTTCCCTGTGCACCACGAGTTGCGGTTGTTGTTTCGAGGTTTTTGCGCGGTGAAATGGCCAAAGAACTCGTATCATGCCAGGCAAAAGCGCATGATTGAGGGATTGCACTCCACCGGGCCTGATT
>Ga0209208_10006885_pt1 | contig 15605 bp, 12 predicted proteins | sample S1TSphfallax_3_FD_187694 | JGI IMG/M metagenome (GOLD analysis project Ga0209208, IMG submission 187694) | Host-associated microbial communities from peat moss isolated from Minnesota, USA - S1T2_Fd - Sphagnum fallax MG (SPAdes) (version 2) | ecosystem: Host-associated > Plants > Peat moss >...
CTTCGGATCAGCAAATTGATTCATCACCAGTTGCGGTATCAGATCCGACTTCGGATCAGCAAATTGATTCATCACCAGTTGCGGTATCAGATCCGACTTCGGATCAGCAAATTGATTCATCACCAGCTGCGGTATCAGATCCGACTTCGGATCAGCAAATTGTTTCATCACCAGTTGCGGTATCAGATCCGACTTCGGATCAGCAAATTGTTTCATCACCAGTTACGGTATCAGATCCGACTTCGGATCAACAAATTGTTTCATCACCAGTTGCGGTATCAGCTCCGACTTCGGATCAGCGAATTGGCACAAATTTTTATGACCATCTCTCAGATCCCTTCGACGCTGCATCATCTCCTGCTGATCCACCAGCTGCTGCATCTCCCGCTGCAGATCGACCAGCTGGAACTCATGTTCATAATAGTGTTAACCATGATGCAGAGGATATTACTGTTGATTATAATACGAAAATACTATTGCCTGCATCTGTTGAAAGTCTGATCCGCGATATTAGAGTAGCTGCGTTGCTAGCTAATGGAGGAGAATCTGTTGAGCCAGCTAATTTTGACGAAGACGGAAAGAAGGACTGGCATGAAAAGAATCCTTGCATGAGTCGAGAGAAGCTTTCTTTGAGGTATCCTGCTAGGAAATACGCCAAGGATGTGGAGGCCAATCCTGGATGGGACGCCGTCTTCCGGGAGTACCAGATTCTTCACCGGACATGTACACGGAAGCTGTTTCAGAACGTGTCCCAGTACTTCCACACTAGAGATTCGAGCAGCCCCGGTTGTAAATTTTTTGTTTGTGATGCGCGTAATCCATCAGGGCTAGGCAACAAGATCCTCATCACTGTGTCATGTTTCCTTTACGCGCTTCTGACGCAACGTGTGTTGCTTGTACCTTCTTCGGATATTCCGCCGGTGACAAACATCATGTGCGAGCCTTTCGAAGGCTCTTCTTGGAAGTTGGATAGGGACACCGTTGGTCTTCCGATGCCGTCACCACTCTGGGCTTCTATGCAGCAGCTGCTTTCTGTTGTGGATTCGACGTCCATGCAGGGCTCTCAGCATGACGATATAAGCAGCACGACACATGAGAATGGAGCTGCCAGTACTACTAGTGTTATTTATGCGGCAGATGTCACAGACAACTATTATGCGTTTCATCCTGATAATAGATTCTTTTGTCTCACCGAGCAGATCTTCCTGCGTAATGTGACATGGGTCAACCTCGTGGGCAATCAATATTTTGTTCCCAAGCTCTTCGGAATTCCGATCTTCCGCACCACTTTAGAGGATCTCTTTCCTGATCGGCTGGTCCTCACCCATCTCTTGCGACGCTTGATGCTACCGGGAGACTCCGTATGGGTGCAAGTCGAAAAGGTCCAAGCGATGCAACCAGGATATCGTGCAGACCGGCGCCTTGGTGTTCAGATTCGTTATTTGGGCGGCCAAGAACAGTTCGACTTTATGCACACTTCAATAGAGGCTCGCATAAAAGAATGTGCTTTGCAGAACGGCATGCTACCTCATCACACGGAGTCAGCCGAAGCAGAGAATAGTCAAAGCTTGCTGCGATCCTCTGCAGCTCAATCCGTCAACTCTTCAGCTGTACCGCGTGGTACCACTGTGTTCGTTGCTTCTTTATATGACAATTTCGAGAAAGCTTTGGTCTCCGACTACTTACACAACCCAGCAGCAAATGGCGAAAACGTGACTGTTGTGCAGTTGAGCAACAGACATGACCAAGGGTTCACCGCAGAGGAAGACATACAAGCACTTACGGAGATGATTTTCTTGAGCTTCTCGGACGATCTCATTGTCACTCCTAAGTCAACCTTTGGGATTGTTGCTCAAGGATACGGCGCACTCAAACCATGGTTCGTGGGAATGGAAGGCTCAGACCCCCCTTGCACAAGAGGGCAAACAGTGGATGGTTGTTACCACATACCAGAGAAAAACTTGTTTTGCCCTTTTGATCCTGAGTTGAATGGCGTCTCCATCGTCGAGATTGTACCCTACGTCAAGGAATGTCTCCCTGTCGATAGGCCCGATGGAATTCAACTCATAACTAGCTAGCGTCGTAGTCATAGATTTTATTACAACTCTTGCTGAAACTAACCGAGTTGATCTCAAATCTCCAGCTCTCTCTATAGCAATATTTCTTTTAGGAATTTCTGTTTGTAGCCGAAGTGGCGATCATTCTACGAAGCAGCCGCACAAATCCGAAAAATAAAAATAAAAAAGGAATATTTCGCCACATAATTTCTACTTGGGTTTTAGAGAGGAGGCATTTTTTTGTACCAGCTTTTAAACTTTCTGAACAGGCAACTGTAGAAATCTGTCGCCATGTAATGCTAAATCCCTCTTGGGATGCTTGCATATGATGAAACATAAGAAATTTGAAAAAGAAAACTACTGCTAGAAAGATTTTGCCAAATCTGGCTATAAATCAGATATGAAGTACAAAGCTTTAGTCATCCTTCTATATGGCTACACATTGAACAATGAAAATCAAGTATAGTTGTAAATCTGACAATTATTTAAATATGGTAGTTGTTTTTTCCTTCACTTCTCGTCATTGAGAACCTCCAAGATCAATTCAGTTTCAAATTTTTAATTTTTATCTTCACTTTCTGCCCAGATTTTGCCAACAAAAACAACTCCATGTATTCATATGTGTTCATATTGTGGCTACCAGTGTCCAAATTTATTGGCCCAATTCCTCCAAATTCTCCTCTGCAGTTATATCTTTCAAAAATCAGGGTGGAAGTTTGTGGGTCAAACACATGGAAAATCCTGTTGCTCTTATTGGAGCTTTGGAAGTTAAATTTGGATTTCACATCTTCAAGGGTTTGTTCTCATTAAATTTTTGAGTTCACCTCATATTCTAGATCACTTCACTCTTAGAATAGGATACATAGAAACTAGGTATCGATTGACATTCCCCGTTTGACACTGAACCTTACTTGATGAATGCTATAGTCCTGAAAGTTACTTCTGAACATGTACTTAAAATTGAGTTGCCTGCATCCCCATCTTGTTACATCTTTATAATTGATGATTGCCTACACATTTCTATGTAATTTCACCTCTATGACCTATATGTCATATTAGACATTGCAGACATGTTTGATTACTGTTGTGACATTTTGGCTAACAACTAAGTTTTCTATGCACAAAGATTTGCAATTTTGGATCTTCCCCCACAATTCTTTAACCAACCTAGATCCACAGCAAGTCCACACACAAAATTCAGTTAGTTCTAGAGAGTTTGGGGACCTCTTAAGTCCAGGAAACAATTAGCAGAGCAGTACAAGAGTTCATGTAGACAAACAAACTTAAGTAAAAACCTGCAAGGGGTTGCTCTGTTGCATTATTCAGAGAATCTGTATCAAATGCTACTACATATGGCCAAATGATGCCAAAAGTAAGTTTTGATTATTTGGAGCAGCAGCCAGCCAGATAACAATTTTGTAACAAGATATGTGATATCACACAACATTTTCCCCGATCTTCCTCACACAAATCCCCTTCTTAGAAGGGTTTAGGGTTTTTGCTAGGGGAGTGGAATTTTTTTAATTGGGATCTACAACTTACATGAAAATCTGTTCTACTTCACGAACTGATTCAACATTGAGAGCAAGAGAATTTTGGGGAGCTGACAATATCTGGCTAAATAAAATTTCATTCCATGTATCTGGAACACCAGGTAAGCACCAATGTAAGCAGTCTTGAGTAGCACGTGGCTTGCCCCCTCCATACTTGGATATATGTGCCTCACCACGCAATTGAGACAAAAGAGTAATATTCAGCAATTGCAGGTTGGTTCCCACAAGTGCCTTCTCTGCAACTAAATCTCTGCCCAACCCATCTGGGATTGATGTCATAGTAACATTTGTGTCAATGAATGTGGCACCATCACATGTTCCTCCTGTGTTCCAATCTCCATTTCGGAAGTGCCTCGGTGATAATGTTCTATAGAACACTTGCTTATTGGTATTCTCTATTTTGTCACTTATCCATTTGGCCACTGCAGAGATTGCAAAACTATATGCATTTGGAATGCGGTACAAGTAATCCTTTGGAGGTACTGGGATGCCATTGACATGAGATTGCCATTTATTTAGATTCATTTTCCCCCTGTTCCAGTGATGTCCAGAATTGAGCACAAGGACATCCAGTTTCAAAAGGTAATCCCTTATGAATGCTGCAGGTCGATCCAAGTGCATCGCAATTGCTGACATTGGGTCACTTCTGTCGAGCATCTGTAGCTCACAAAGTGTGGCAGACCAGTGAAAGATGAGTGTTGTGTTGGTTGCTTTGAAACAATAAGCGACCCCAGTGGGCCTTCGAGAGTGATGCAATTTTTTGAATCCATAAGTAGCTCCAACATCTTCGACTACCACTGTATTACTACTATTATGTGCATCCTTAGAATTGATTGCAGTCATCATGCACATCAATGACTGGAATTGCTGCCGTGCAAGTGAATCCCCCACAAATGCCAGCACCTTGTTTTTCAACCTGTGGTCCCAGCCAAGAATATAGATGTGTTGTATTAAAATTCAGAAGTCAGACTTGCAATGTGATGTTCAGTTGAGTTTATGGTGCAAAAACATTGAGAAATTTATCCTCTTAATTGTTCACACAGTTGGAATTTAAAAACAGTATAATGTCCAAAAACACAATATTTATGACAACATTTTTTGTTTCACCCTCATATGCTTTCACCTAGTACAAGGAAGCAGCTATTGATGCCAGATGTAGCTGTTTGCCTGAATTCACTTGGTTGGAACTCAGAAGCACCACTTCTGACAAAAAAACAAAAAGATCTATGAAAGCATTTCTCTTTCAAGCTGGCGTGCTTTCACCCAGGACAGGGAAGCAGCTATTGATGCCAAATGGAGCTGTTTGCCAGAATTAGAACCAAGCAGTTGCAAGGTCTCTGACATCAGCAAACAAGCTTGGACCATCGTTGCAAAAAACTACAATCTTAAAAATTCAGTAAAAAACTTTTCTCTAATCCTGCTGCTGTTTGGTGGTGCTCTAAATCTGGTGAAACCAGTCCAAAAAGCTTGCTTTTTTGGCTAATTTTTTCAAATTTTTCCAAAAAGGCCTTTGTAGGGGTTAGAGCCCCAAATTTCTTTTGGCATTTTGACGAAATTTCACACCAGAAAAATTCATGTTTGGCAGCACCTAAGCCAGTTTCCCAAGGACTGCAACCTGGGACCTTTGTGATGCCAAACCAGGGCAGTCCCACAGAGCTATCACCCCTGGCGCCTGGGGGAAGCTCCACACTGATCTAAACCTCTAAACCTTGCAACAGTGGAGCCATGGACATTGACATGAAATTTTTAAAAAATAGTTTGAAGTTGGAAACTTGAGACAGCAATTGAGGAGCATCATAGGTAAGTTAGTACCTTTGAAGAAAATTGTGAGGGCGAAAGGGGGCCAAGGCACACTGGCCATGTGCAGTAGGAGCAGGTTGCCAGCGGAAGCTCTCATAGCCAAGGTCAGGACGGTTGTTTTGTCGGCAGGACCAAAGAGGAGAAAGCCAGAGTGAGCAATGTTTGCCACTGTAGAGCGGATGGTGAACTGGATCCGCTACCCACTCTCCTACAGAGTAGTCACAAACTTCAGCTGCAACTGTAACTGCAGCTTCAGTAGCAGCAGCAGCTCCTGCTGCACCACCATGATCTGGATGCATCGAGAGGCAACAAGCAAGCCAGAAATTTAATAAACCCATGACTACAAACAGACTTGCTGCAGAGCTCAAAACTGCTGTTAAAGATGTACACAGTCCAAGGTTCATATACACAATGTTCCATTAACCTGCAATAGACTTTCTGATGCAATTCTGCAACAGTGCCAGGAGGAAGATTGCACACTTGGCGGCAATGTCTCCACATAGAAGGTGGGAAGGACATTGACGTACCTGCAGTATCAGGAAAACCTGAAGCAGCTACTGCACTAGTATGATCACGAAAATTTGGCTTCTTCATCGCACTCAAGTCTGCACCAAAGAAGATTGAGGGCTGGAAATTTTAGTAAAACCTCTACTACACATTTGGGTTCCCAAGTTGGAGAGCAATGAAGAACCAGATTCTGACTCTCAGTACAACACAAGGAGTCTACAGGGATCATATTGCAGATTACTTCTTTCGTTGAGGTCGTGCTGTACGCTGATCTCAGTAGCTGCGAGGTCCACCAGCTCCTTGAGACCGTCTGTGCCCTCTGCAATGTGCACTGATTTACTTTCAGGCACGCTTTCATCAGCAGCGATTAGGTCGATGTTCTTAGCGTCAGACTCCTGGATCTCATGTGCTTCATCACTTCCAGGGAAGCTCTTAGCAGCTGTAACCTCCTCGCCCCTGGACATGATATTCCTAGTCGTCTGGACGATTGGATGTGCTTCACTGTAAGCATGTACACGCCCTGCGCATCTCCCCCAACAACATGCAGAGTGTTCTGAGCAGACCGCAATGCAGATCTTCAGTTGAAGAATGATGTCATTAAATCTTACACATCTGCGCGACCGCGCACTCATTCTGGACTGTCCTCACGGTTCTTCCTGTAAGCGCTAGACTATAGAAAGAATTGCGTTCGTGCAATCTCAGCTTCAGGAATCGATCGAGCTCTCCGACTTTGTTCCAGAGTACTATGCCCAACAAGATGCAACAAATTTCTTGGTACGATCTTGCGCGACTTCGTGCACGCAATCTCATATGCTGCAGCTTGTCTGATGTAACGCATTGCTACGGATGCAGCGTGAACAAAACGGTCAATCCTTTTGGACTTCCATGGACCTCTCCTGCATCTTGAAGATTTCACATCTCTTTTTGCAGTTCTTCTTGAGGATTTAGTTTGGACATCAGCTGGCTACTCGGTTTGGCACAGAGTTGCTGCCTACCCGTGAGCCGACGAGAAGAACTACCTCCTCTGCAATTCCTGGGATGACGTACAAATCTTTCCTTATCTCTGCCGCGCTCTCTCTCTCTCTCTCGCTTTCTCTCTCGCACACGGAACCGTCGGAAAGGTTTCTCTATCCAAGACACACGGGACTTCAAACAAATTCATCAAGAACCAAAATTTCAGAGAACGAGAGAATTTTTACACACCAGAGGAGCTGGGTACCGTAACCCGCGACGGGGTCCGGAAAATGACGACCGAGTTGAGAGGTGACTCCTCCCATCCCAGGACGAGCATCATGATGATTACCATAGCCGTGAGGAGCAGCATCAAAGTTGACTTCACTCGCAAACCGCAACACACACCCCTTAATCCTCCTCCCCCTCCGCCTTTGCAGAAACTGCTCCGATTGTGAAACTCCATCGCCACCATATTCGCCCGCCGTCCTCTCTAGGTCACACCGCCACGGAACCCAACAACTCTTGGAGTCTCTCTTGATCACGGAGCATTCGCCCAACAACGCTGAGCCATGATTCCTATAACTGGAAACGAAGTTCAGACTCCATCAGCGACAATAGGTGATCTCCATTCATACTGCTGCAAACTGCAAGAAGAGAAAATCATCAGGATTCAGATCTTGGAAATCCACGTTCACTATATCGGACCCTTTCTCTCTCGCTCGCTATATGTCTGATTTTTTTGGAGAACAAATGGGTACAAAAGCCTGTCTACATCGGAGGAGAGAGAGAGAGAGAGAAGAGACACGCACAGTTCCTTGGCACTGCAGTTGCGTGGAAAGACCGTGCTTTGCAGCCAAGAAGGAGATTGAGAGAAGATTCTTGTGTACAAAGTGTTCTTTCGTGCGTGCGTGCGTGCGTGCGACGACCACGAAAATTCGGCCGCGCGAAGACTATGATGGCAGAGAGAAGAAGCTGCAAGAACTGCACCCGTTAAGGACGGCTGCGGATTCCGAGTCTTCCCATTCCGGTCCCCCCCCCAGGCCCCATCAATGCATATTCCAGGTGGAATCGACGACAAATCAAGCTCCACGTGTGTGGCGGAAACGACCGAGCATTACCGGCCTTAGAAACCACCGTTTTTCCCACGAATCTCGCTCATTCCCCATACAGCCCGTTACCCAACATATGAAATTAATATTTGAGAAGAAACGTAATTCCAATTTCCCACCTGCCGTACTACGATTAAAATCTTTCCGCTTCTTACAGGTAGCCAAATTTGGCTAATTCCTCTTGTGGATGATCGCCACTATGGCTACATCACAATTTTTTAAAAATAAAGCAGTGGGCCAAACATATTATTTATTGTTCACTTAGAAGTTAGGGCATTCACTTATTCAAGGGTCAATGGTTTTGTTGTTAAATAGGTAGTCTTTAAAACATTGAAACAAAAATTTGTGAAAATATGATGGTAACTTGATGGAAACTGCCATTATTATGCTAGGCCACAACATGGATAATTTAACCTACTCTTATAAACAATATTACATTAGACTATTCAACATCGCCCCCAAAAAAATAATCAAAGGAAACAAATAGAATTATTTTCTTAATGTGGAAGCTTGACCTTAGGATACATACCCAATACTTGGTTTAGTGGAAGGGCCTCCATTTTCCAGTCCATCTATCCAAGTCAGTGATTTTTCTACTGTTGAATTTTCACTATTTTGTGCAAAACAATTCCAGAGAAACTCGAAAAAACATGTTTTTTCAGCAAAAACAATTGACCAAGCAGTTTAGACTTTAGACTGTGGACTCAAGTTTTTGGTAAGAAAAACATGATACTTTTTTTTGGGGTGAAAGTTTAATTATTGACTTTCCATCACAGAAGCTAAGCCCCCCATAAACATAAATTAGACTCTAAAATGACTGCCACCTGAGTTGTCGTGACGGTAGTGAGCCAGCGGAACCAAAACTTGGTTTTATTAGAAAACTCCAAACAACAAACTAACAGCTTTTCAATGTTCATTGTCCTTGAAGTGCTACATGCCAAAATCACATTTTTGGGGAAAGGTCCACTTTTGGATCATGCGGAGCCCAGGCAGTTGGTAAATGTTTTGCAAAAATTCCACCTCAAAAATGAAAAGGAATACCTAGTACCATTTTGTCCCAAATTCCCATTTTGTAAGGGAAGAACAATTGTTTCCAAAAATAAAATAATTGTAGGGAGAAATTTAGCTACACTTCAAGTTCTTAAGCACTTTGTAAGTTGTAGGCAGTTGTTTGGAACGATTGCTTGGTATATGCTTAAATCAGCAGAAACTGGGAATTCAAAACATTGGTCCTAAGCAATTTTTTATTAAAAGTTTACTGATGAAGTTTTGTCAAATTTCGACCTGTAAAATAATATGATCTGGACCTATTCAAACAACTATTCATAAAAAGAAAGCTCAAATATGCCTTACATTTTCTGAATTGCCAGAATATTATGATAAGTTCCAGCAGGTAGCCAAGAATATAGATGGATACTCTTTATTAACTTTCATATCTGGTATATAGCCAAATTTGACTAAATTACTTTTTGAATGATCGTCACTTTGACCACATCACAAACAAGGAGATTAAGCCATGTTTGGGTATAGAGCAGCTATGAAAGTATAATTTTATTTTTTTTAAAAAAAATTAAGCTTGACTACTTGCTAGAACAATGTGTAAAAACATGACGATTTTGTAGATATATTTTTCGATTTTTGGCTATTACTTTTAGAAGAGGAGAAAAATATTCAACTTTTGTTTTTGAAAACAAATCTCCAAATGGCAAAAATTCACCTCACAATCAAAACGTTGATCACAAAATTGAAAAAGAAACACTGCTCAGGCCTGGCCTTTTGCTGGCTCTGCCCTTTACCATAGAGACATTTGAATTGAATGCACCCACAAATGGGCCAAAGTTTGGTGCCTCTACATTCGAGGAGGGTGGTGCGGTGTCGACTGCAGAAACGCTTCCAGCCTTTAGTTTTGCACTTTAGTTTCACCATGCTAACCACCATTTGTTTTCAATTTAGTATGTTGAATATTTATCAATGTTATGGATGTCATTTACAGAGCAGAGCAATTATGCACTGAGCTGCTTCTTGAATCTTTAATGGCAATTAAAAGTGCTTTAGTAGGTAGAGCCCGCCCACAAAAGGGGGGTAATAACTGAGGAAGGGCTTACCTGTTTATTGCACCAGCTTTAGAACATGTTCCTTGGATATTTTTGCACTTTCCTTTTCTTCCCTTAACAATCGTAGGACGTCAGGAATTTCATCAGCACAAAGAGGTGCTTTGAATAGGTTTGTTTGATACTTTTCAATTCACTATACAAATAGCATTTATGAACAAAGAGTCAAACAACCAACTCATCACGTCAAGGGGGCGGAGGGGGGGCGGTAATGCTATTGGATGTGAATTTTTCATTTTGGAGATGTTTGGGGGAGAAGGCGTGTCAAATATGACAAAGAGTTTTTGATTTTTACTAATCAAAACAGTCACTAGCATGTGTAAACATGTCCACTCAAAGGTGCTCATTGCATGTCCAAAACACGAAGCTAGCAAACTTACTTTATCTCATTTCCTTTGCACGTTTTACTATTTTAACTTATTTGATCAGCCCTAAGGAGGAGATTCCAAAATATCTGTCTTGGGACTATTTAATTATTTTTATTTTTTTGAGCCTATCACAGATGCCCAATACCCATCACTAAAGAAAAACAATTTGAATTTTGTGGGTCAGTATTAGGGCATATTTGTGAAACAATTAATTAATTTAGAAGACTCCATTCTGAAAATAAAATATTCTCAAGCAATTCAAAAAATTCTTCATTTTTTATCACAAAAAAAATTGTTCATTGAAATAATTACTTGTTTACAATTTCAGATAATATAATTTGTGCCAAAGCTGCCAAGGTTCTACAATAATCCTTTCTAACCTTAACTACCTACAGCAATTATCTTGTCGGACAAGAGAAAGGAAGATGGGTACATCAATTCTAGATACACCAGCCAAATTTTAGCAAATGCCACCTTTGTGAGCAAGTCCTACATAGTTTGGCTCTTATTAGTATTTCATAGTTTGCCAACCGACCATGCGCAATGCCAACAACTCTTTATCATATACTCTTGTAATGAATTGTTATTAATAAATTGTTACCTATTAGTCTTTCATTTGGCCACCAGCCTGTATAGTCGTTGTGAACAGGTGGGATGAATGTATAGATACTCTTTTCACTCATGCAACAAACAAACAATGTGAGAAGCATGTATGCACTATTATTGCAGAAGATGATGTCCGATCTACCAAACACAAGTAGGTCAAGAGACCTGTTTTAGGTTTCTTTTTATTTGAGTTGTTTAGGAGGGAGAGGCTGGTAGTGAAAGTCTTTGTTGGCCTTGCCTACCAAGGCAAGGATATTGTGTTTAGATTCATTATAGAGTATAGTAACTTAATGGATGTTGGCCCTTACGTAGTAGGTCTATTTTTATTTGAGGATTTTTGAAATATGATATTTTGGCTTGTGTTGAATCTTGAGATTAGTTATAGAGTTAATATGAATCTTGAAGGATTTTGGTTTCTTTAAGAGGGTTTTTATTAAGACTATATTTTTGCATGGTTAAATATTTGAACTTCCATAATTCTTCTTTAATTAAGAGATTTTTTAATGTAAAAGGCAAGGCCACAGTGTGGCACACCCCTTGTTTTCCTTGAAGAGCATTCAGAATGCACACAATGACAACACAAAGAAATTTAATGAGAATTTTGAAAATATTTTGTAGTTTACAACATAGTGGGAAGGAACATTTGAACCCATTGGATGCAACATCTAAGGCCATGAGTACGGTATGTGCACAATCAAAATTACTATGCGTGTACAAGTGGCATGTACTTCTCCCAAAAAAAAACCCAATGTTATATTCATATTTCTGTTTCTTCATTGAGCTAGTGCACACTTCAGGTGTACCACAAGATTGTATGTAACTATAGTGGTGGACATGTATTGAAGACCAATAGATTTTTTTTACTCTGTATGTTCCATATACAAACATACTGAAATTTAAATCGCACATAATTTGGAATCTATTGAAACATGATATTTATCTCACATGGTTTTCAGATATCATCCTCGCAATGTATACTGTGTGTGTTGGCTCAAATTAGTTCCAATATTGAGTACAGTTCTGAGCCAATGAGAATGTAACATTTATTCAAATTATGATGATTAGTCAACAAAATTTACTTAAAGACCTAGCAAAAACATTTAAGTGTACTTGTAGGATATACTATCAGTTGGAACTCTTCCTCAGCAAGAGGCAAGGCATTTTGAAATGTGAAATGCCTCTGCAACCTCTTTTTTCTTCACTTTGATAACATATCTACCCAGAGATATTTTTGATACTCACCCTGGTATGCTACTACCAGTGTTGGGCGAGTATCAAAAATATCTCTGGGTATCATTAAGGTACTCTTCTTTGAACCCCTCAAAATATCACTTTGAGTGATACATTGATTGAAAACCTGATCAGTGCTTCACACTTGTGTTAAAACTGAATGGTGAGAACCGGCTCCGAGACTAAAATAAAAATTATTGAGACTCAGGTGAGATAAAACCCCTTTGGCTCAAGTCAGGTTCTCAATATACTACATACTCTAAGTAGTAGGTCGAAACCCATAATAGGCCGAAATTTAGTAGTAGCTTTAAACCGTCTCAAAAAGCAGTAATAACCAGTTTGTGAGAACCACCAAATGATAACCGATGACTGTTCTCAAATTTGTGAGAATTGATTCTTTTTTTATAAATATTGATACCCTGCCTTGGTGTATAATATTTTTTTAAAAATTACAGTGTAATAACCAAAACCTTTTGTGAAATTCAGATCCAGCGGGTATCAGAAAATATGATACCCACCCAACACTGGTTACTACGCCCTTTGAGTGGGACATTACCTTACACTTTTTTTTTTGGAAGGGCAGTTTATTACCCTGCACATATTCTTATGGAGTACTTATTCATGCTTCTATTAATTAGTTAGTAGTTTAGTCGTTTCAGATGGAGGCAATTGATTGGCCTATTTGGAACCCTGTCTACCTTACTCAGGTCATATAAAATTTTAAGTTTCATATTTACCCTTACCCAGCTGATATAATTGAAGTCCCTACCCAGTGCTCACACAAAAACTGGTTCCTAGTTTTTACCCTTGGAGTAGTTACTTAAAGTAGCCAGCTTGAACAGGCCTGATGTTCGAAGTTTGAAAACAAAATCTCTGTCAGATTGAATCAACTCCCTTTGCAGTAGGATATTGATCTGCAAAGAGTACTCTGGATGAAGTACAACCTTTAATTAGTGTGAAACTGAGTTTGGAACTGTTGACATGCGTAAGAGATAGAGTGGTCTATAAGATGTATGTCCACAATAGTGAGTAAAAGACCAGAAAGGCCTGCAACTTTTTGGGTTCCTGGCAAAAGGCGCAACAGAGCCTAACACCTCCTGTTGATTGGCTTGATTGTTTCACTGATCCAGGTGGGTTGCTATCAGTAGTTCCTAAACCTTTTGCAGTTCCATTATTTTATGGGTGGGATTCAAGAAAACTAAATAACTAAGTCAATGGGAGTAGGTATCAGTAGTTTCCTACCTTTTGAGGTTCCAGTGTTTTATGGGTGGGATTTCGAGAAATAAATAACTAATTCAATGGGAGTAGCTATCAATAGTTTACAACCTTTAGCAGTGCCAGTGTTTTATGGGTAGAATTCTAAAAAATAAATAACTAATTGAATGGGAGTAATCATGTTGCAGTGTCACATACTGAGCATGGGGGGGGGAGCGGGGGCGATGCTATCTGCAAGAGACTCTTGTGCAATCACAAGATTGTAAGCTTCTCATGACCATAATAAGATTCACCCAAACAGACAGACTTCGATGATTGAAAGAAAATGCTGATTGGGTTGTTGATGGAAAAAAGATTTTCTGGAAATTCAGATGAACACTGCACCACACAGCATTATCTTGTCTAGTAGGTGTCCAGCGTCACACAAGGAACCAAAAGAGAGCTGCAGAGGGATTTGATGAGGAACCACACAATCCTGAACGTGCTCTTACAACCACCACCTTGGCTCCTTCATCTAAAGAAAAAACAACTCCAATTAAAAAGGATTCTAGAGTGATGATTACATGTGTAGGATAATGCCACAGGGCAACTTTAAGGGCATTCTAAAATTAAGGGTCTAGGAGGAAGCAGTAGCCAAGTGGCACTGCACATTTTGGGAATGTCCACCACCCCTGTGCTTTACCCATCCTAAAGCACCAGGGAAGGTTATCATGAACCTAACCATACCTAACTCACAAGACGTTGGAAGTGGAGAATCCTTACGCCTACTTGTAGGCATAAGATCCCTCCGATCATCCCTCCCATTCTTAAGGAGTACTTGCAGTATCATTTCTCTATTTTGTTGAATTGTTCCTTATATGAAAATTGAATCACAAAGGAATAGAAATGAACTTGAATATTTGACTTAATTGTAATCGAGAGGTGTTCCTTGAATATGTGAACCTTGATTGGTGCACAAAAGCTTGTATGTGATGATAGATGAAGATGCAAATCAAAGAATGTAAATATATATAATAAATATCATTCAACAATGTTGGTTTTGGCATGTTTTGTTCTTTGAAGACTATGTTTAGTACAATCAAATTTCAATCTTTTAAAGTCAATTGGCTAATAATTCATTTCCATTACTAAGTATCCCTTGATCTTTTTTACTTGACCTCTTGGGTGCAACCCCCATGATTTGCTGATTTGCAATACCATTGTAAATTGCCGTAGTTGTGAAATTACAATGTAATTGTATTATAATGCACTTGGAAACTTTTTGTGGTGGATTTGGAAGGCACTGTTACATGGAATTTGCAAATAAATGATTAGATTGATGATTAATTTTTAATTATGATTATCTCTTGCAACTTGTTATAGGGCTCAATTGCCTTGGACAAATTGCATAAAAATGTGATTTACATTTTCATTCATCCAAACCAACTTATCATGGCATTGTCATTTTAAGATTGATTTTATGATTCAACAATGTAATCGCATTATTTATGTTTATTTAAATATTAAATTATATATTTTATTTTATTTTTAATTTCATTAAGTTCAACTTATACCATTTTGACACGAGTCATAACATAGGCTAAGTTTTAAATGCTAGTTTAGGTTACTAGGTAAACCACTTATTGTGCCTACTTAAGTTAATATAATAGGCACCTAAATCTATATTGGCTACATAACTAAGGAATATTTAATCAAAATTTTAACATTCACCAAAACTCATGTCATTTGTGAGAATTGATTTTTAAACCTTAAGGATGGAGATCAATTCCTTCACTACAGACCACCTCACTTATTGTGCCAAAGAAGTAACATGCATTCTATTTAACCTATTTCATTTAAAACATTACACAAAACATCATTTTTGATCTTTGATATCTTATTACTATTTTGTCCAAATGAAAGAAATAAAATAATTTTAAATTTAATTTTTTTTTAAATAATTTACACAAAGAAAATCTCTTTAAAATATAAATTTATTATCTTTATAAATGGATAATATAATAATAGTAAATAAATAAATTTCATATCTTAAACCTTCATTTGATTCTAAAAATTATATTATAAATTTTTTTTATATTATATTTTATCAATAGAA
>Ga0209208_10006886_pt1 | contig 15605 bp, 13 predicted proteins | sample S1TSphfallax_3_FD_187694 | JGI IMG/M metagenome (GOLD analysis project Ga0209208, IMG submission 187694) | Host-associated microbial communities from peat moss isolated from Minnesota, USA - S1T2_Fd - Sphagnum fallax MG (SPAdes) (version 2) | ecosystem: Host-associated > Plants > Peat moss >...
CCAAATAAAGAGTAAAAAATAAGAAAAAATAAAACTTATAAATATTGAAGAAAAACCCTACTTGAAAAAGAATGAGGTGTGTCTTCTTTCTCCAAACTTCAAACTTGCATCCAAATAAATATATATATATAAGTGAAAAAGAAACATTTTATTTTTATTATACAAAATAATCATAAAAATAAAAAAATAAAAAAGTTAAAAGTTTCTAAAAAAAACTAAAACATGAACCAAGTTTAAAGAAACCAGGGGACTTCACAGTGGCCGAAGGTCACGGGCACCCACTAGTTAAAGTGATTACAGACCAAGTGTGTATGTATGATGTATAATCTGTAAAGAAATCATTTGGCCTTTTGTGGCAAGTAAGGCCATAATTCACATGTTTTATTGTGCTTGCTTTGGCCTTTGTGCCATGAAACTCAACCACTTGAGGTGTTTGCTGCTGACCCCCCTTCTTTACAAAATTCGGAGTAGTTAATAGAATGAGAATTTGGTATTGAAAGAATAAAAAAACGTGTGAAAATTTGAGGTTGTGTCTAGAAATTTTCGGATGGCTAGCAAATGATCTAGTAATAACAAGTTATTGGATGTCAAGAAAAGCTTATGAGATGATGGGTAGGGTGCCTTACAAGCCTATATAAGACCTTTGCCAACTTTCTGAAGCAGAAATTCACAATGGAGGGTTTTTTTCATTTTTAAAAAAAATGTTTTATTTTATTTGTACAGAAACAAATGAAAAGCATACATTGCAAGAAGAAAAGAGAAAATTCCCAATGGGTTTTTGGAAGCAAGGAGATGAGATTTAAACCAAGGCCAACAACTGAAACATCCCCACACTACATTTTTGGGTGGGCAGCCATTTTTTGACCCCAATCAACTCCTGCCATTATCATATTCTTTGCAACAACTTGAATTTCCATATTGGATCAAGTTAAGTATATGATCAAAGTTTAAGAGGCCCTTAATTACATTAACTTCTTCACTAAAGTGAAATAGACAAAATGTCAATTGGCCCATAACCAAACACTTCCCTCTAATTTCCAAGTTCCACAACACAAATGACACATCCTCCAAATGGAACAATTTTATCAATTGAGAAATGGTGGTGTGTTGCCTAAACCTTATTGAACCCACCAACATGAGAAGGCTGAACCTGGGACATGCATATTAGCTCCACATAGTGTCAAATATTTCTTCTCTTTTCTTTCAATTGACTTCAATGGACTTTGCACTAGTCATGATAGGGACATGGCGCCCTACATGTTTATATGCATCAAATTTGGACATAACACAGTCCACATTGAACCTTTGCACCACTTGTGCAACTCAAATAGCAACTCATAAAGTCCTACCATATGTTTTGTAGTGTAAAGGGTAGGGCCTTTACGCTAAGTATGGGTAGGGCGACCTCCAGAAGCATCCGCTATAAAAACACAATGAAGTCCATATGTGTAAGTGCCCACTATACAAAGCCTTGAGATCCTGGCCATTTGTAAAGCTTGATCTCATTATTGCTTTAGGAATAGGAATGCCCTTGGGGCGTGGCTTCCCCAAAGGCATGCCCACTTTTGGCTGATGCCTTCTCCTAGGAGTCACCCTACATGTGATACTTGACAACTAATTTGCATGGTGTGCACTTTGAACTTTATCACATTGGATGTCTTTTTGGACATCTTCTCTTTCAAGCTTGCACATAAAACTAAACTTTCCAATGTTTTTTGGGGGTGCATTTTGAGAGCCAAATTAAGAATTTTAAGAAGGTAAGTTTTTTTTACCTTTTTATGCAAGGTCTTTGAGTATTGTGAATCAATGTAAGCCCATGAAGCGGCTTGAAATATGGAGGATGAAAATGAACTGGCAAATTTGAGGGTAAAAATTCACCCAATTGCATTCGTAAGTATTGATGGATCATTGTGGCCTCATTGAATGATTTGACATGCATGAAACCAACCCCAAAAAATGAAATGAATTTTAATGGATGATTATGATATCACAATTCTACCTTGGTGATAAGGAAATTGTACACTTAATTCCATCGTTGCAGGACACAAATAATTGAAGTCTAAAACACTTGCAACTATTTCTCAAAACGATTTTTCAAACATTATGTGCTAACTTGAGTGTGTCTAACTCCTACCATGATCACTATTCATTGTTATCCAGCTCCTATTATTTGCACAATGAATTCTCCCAGTCACTATTCTTGAATGTTAGAATCAATGTTGGGTATCAAATTTACTATATTAGAAGAAGGACTGGTCACCAATCCAGGCTCAGAGTTTTTAAAAGGGGTAAAAGCTGATTCTTTATTGCTTGAGGAGTACTTCCCATCCAAACAAAATGTGAAGCACCCATATTTGATAAGTTTAGAATTTAGGTCTACTCAATCTAACATACTAAATTAATTTGTTGAAAGGTTTAGGTACAATCTTCCATGAAACATACTTGGGGAACTATGGATACATGTTCTGGTTGGAAGGAGTATTCACATACATCACATGCTACTCTTTTTGAAACAGGGGTTAAAAGATACATATGACAAAAGCTGTGAAATTAGGAGCTTGAAGAATTCGGTTAGGCAATAATGTCGTTTTTGGCATAACTTGACCCTTGAACACCCTTTCCTTTCAAACCCTCAATACCACACTGACAAAATTTGAAGGTTGCAAGAAAGTGATGTAGTGGTATGGCCATTTATGAAAGGAGATGACAACATATGAAGGCATAATCCTCAAGTAAGATGTGAGCCAAGGATTACCATTAAGACATCCAGAGTTCAAACATCGGAGTTGCAAAGGATCCAATGGGGAAGGGTTTTAGTCCCGACATTTTCACATTACATGAAGTGATTTTGATGGCACCCCTTGCATCCAAAACTGGCAATTGCCGGTTCTAAGGAAGGTCACATAAAGTCAAGTATGGTATATAGTAAGAGTATTGTGAGCCAAAAACCCATCTGGGATCCCTGCAATAGAGAAAAGGTCCTTAATTTCCCATACAGTAGAAATCTCAATGGAAGGGTGAAGATATGCATGCATCCTACATTGTGAATGGCATGGTAGGTGGTCATATTTTGCAGTTGAATTTTTTTAGTAGTTCAATTGGTACCATATATAATTGAATAAGAAATTATGGAGCACATGGGTGAAAGGAAGAATTTTAATACAATTTTGCAATGAAAAGTCAGCAAAAGAGGTCCATAGTCCATAGGTGAAAGGAAGACTTTTAGTACAATCTTGCAATTAGGTCATGCACCTTAGGTTTAAAAGTTATGAAACAAATTCCATTAAATCCTAGTCATTCAAGATTTTTCCAATAGTACTAGGAATGCACCTAGATTCCACTAATTTTTTTCATTTTAATTTGATCCAATTTTCACTAAAAAAAATGTTCAAAATTCAATAACTTGTGTAACATGGTTTCAAACACTAGAAGATTTCTTTTTGTAAATATAACTTATTTTTGCAACTAAAAACTATTAGTATAGTTGCAAAACTTGGTTGCCAATGATGATTTTATTCTAATGAAATGTCACAAAACCAATGTGTGCACCCCCTATGCATTGAAAGCTTTCCAAGAATACCAAGTGTGTAATTGGAAACCTTACAGTTTTGAGATATTTTATTGTGACAAACTTTGAAAAGCTTTTTTTTTTTTCATATTTTGGATTTTTGTTAAATTTTATTTACAAAAATCACTTAAATTCAATATCTCTTCAATTAAATGTTGCCTTGAATGTGAACCCGCTACAAAATAAGTGAATTCAACATATGACCATTTTTTGCAAGGTGTATGTATGACTTTAAATATATTTGTAACTTATGGAATTTTTTAAAATTATTATTGACATTGTAAAAAAGGATAAAAGATGAAAATATTGTTATGGAACAAACACAATTAATTGATGAAATCAAATGGTTTTTATGTCTTTTAAATTTGAATTTTTTTGTCCTTCACACAAATATAGCCTATCACCTACTAGAATAATTTAAAATTTTGATCTTTTTTTCCATAATTTATTGTACATGGATGTCATTTTTATATTTATTTTATTTGAACCAATGTCACATTTTCAAATCTTTGAAATTTTTAATATATAAATTAATATCATATCATATTATAATTACATATTTAAACTAAATTATTGAAACTAGTGGAAATGGAAATGGAAATATTATTAACCACATAATACATTAATCATTTAAACATATTAATATTATGATCACAAGTGCAATTAAATTACATAACCTTGAATCAATCCAAAGCTTTTTTTCCCCGGTCAAAGGGTTGTAGTTATCATAATAATTCCTTGTGATATATTCCAATTGAAAAATTTGGTATTTATAGCATAAAATAATAGTAAAATAAATTGCTTAAAAAAGCGGAAACATGTTAATTTGTAGACCAAAACCATAAGAGCCTTTGAACATGATTATTTGAAGAAATCATTATGACAATTGTCCCAGTTGCTAAGGGAAAGGGAAGTTAAAGAAGCTTTTCCCTTTTTTCTCCCCCCCCCCCCCCCCCCCTTTTTTAATGACCTAGAGGTTACCACCTGCCATGTTATTCATCTACAACAACATTGGTTTTTTTTCAATCATGAAAAAACTATGTGTAAGAAGTACAAAATTATTTTTGTAATAATGAATTATATCAGTTATTATATGTTTCTATTTGTAAAATTTAGAATGTATGTTTTGAAATATATAATTTTTTTGTAAAAATGTTATAATATAAATTTTTTGTAGAATTAATACTTACCAAATGGTCATATGTAAATTGCATTGTTTGAAACATGTGATTAATATTTTCTTACATGACATCCACAATAGGCCTTCGTGTGTTGAATTTTTTGGGAAGTTTTAATGTGTTATTTTTGGTCCACTTTGGATTCATTTACCAAAAAATAAAGCCTTTGGATTGTATTCAAATTACCAATAGATGTATGACTAATCCTTGCAAATTCGAACACCCAGATGTTAAATGAACTTTTGGAGTGCACTTTAATGGTCAATAGACATACATCTATTCTTGCAAGTTCAAACACCCCCACAAACGAAGCTCTTGGAGGGCATGCAATTGGTCAATAGATGTATGTAATTATTACAAGCTCATCAAACAATTGGACAAGGCAAATGCAAGCTACATACACAATGTAAACAAAATATGATCACAATTTGACAATTTTCAATACTTGGTCCATGTTTTACACATGATGGTGGAAATTTAGAAGTTTTTTTTTACGAAGCGTTTATTCACAATTTGAGTTCCAAAAACAAATAAAAACTCCAACATTTGTTAGGGCTAATTTTAAGAATAACAATTACATGGAAAAAAATTGAGTGAAAAAAAATTGAATAGCCCAAGATAAGATAATTCATGTGGTGCTAGTGATTTTTCACATGCATACATAATTGTACATCAATATTTTGGTTTACAAGTACACATATGACATATGTTTTGAGCTAGAAATTTTGAGTTTAATGGATATAGACGACTAGCAAATTAGTATAAACTAATGAGTTTTTTCCCTTGCAACCATTTGATTCAAAATTTCAAGGCTTTGAAATTTTCATATGATTTTTTTTTCATCAAGTTCACCCAATGAACACATACTTGCTTTAAACAAAACATGTTTTTCTTGTAACAAAGTTTGAAATCAATTTGCATGATTTTTTACATTCCATGTGGTAACTCAAAAAATGAAGTTTAAAACAATTAATATATTTAGTTTAAAGATCTCAAAAAGACATTTACACGATATCCAAAACAGTTCAAAGATTTTTATTAATATAATAAGACATCAATTTATTTATTAACATACAACAATCCACTACAATTGTTATTATTCCAATAAAATAAAAATCCAAAATTGGACTTTGAAATCTTTTAAAAGTTAAATATTCATTTTTAGAACTTTCATTGTGAATGAACCTTGAAAAGTTGCAATAGATGATGGTTTATATCCTGACTCATCATTGTGTTACGAAATTGGTGGAATATTAATCATTTAATTTCTCAAAAAAATATTGTTTTGATTTATAGGGCATTTAAAATTCATTATAATTATAATAATTAATTGCAAAGTACCAATTTTAATGAATTTTTTTCCATGAAATTTTACCCATATAAAAAAATAACCATTATAAACAATCCTCCCCACAAAGCTTCCCAAATTTCTTGAAGTCATGGAGATCAATCATATGAATTTAAAACTTTGTTCATTATTACATTATGTTACGATAATGTTGATGATTATGAATTTTTGAGATTGTAAAATGTTCTTCCATTAAAAATGTACTTAGGCTAAATATATTTTTAATCATTTGACAACAATAAATTAGATTTTCAAAATTAATAAAAAAATGTTGTCACACAAAAGGTTTCTTAAAAACCTTTAAAATTTTGTTGGTGAACATTTACAATATAAAAGCGCAACTATGAATCAATTCAACATTTATGATTTTTATGACATATTTTAATTTTCAAACCCAAATCATTTCTATTTGATATGTACAATAATTCAAAATCCATGAAATTTTACCAACACAATATATATTTAGAGTTTGTTTTAAATCCTACACATTTTAATTTACATTTAGTCAACAACTTAAGCTTTTAATATGCATTCAATTCCCCAAAAGATGTAAGTAATTTTCGCTAATTCAAACACCTCGAGAAATGAAGGTTTGGAATACATTGAGTGGACCAATGTACATAGGTATTTTTTGTAACTTCTAACACCCTAACAAATGAAAATTTTGGAGTGCATTCAATTGGCCAATAGATGTAGGTAATTCTTGCAAGCTAGAACAATTGTTCAAATCAAGGTTTTAAACTGCATTCAATTGACCAATAGATGTAGGTAATTCTTGTGACCTTGAGCAACTTGACAAATCAAGGTTTTAGAGTGCATTCAATTGGCAATTAAATGAAGGAAATTCTTACCAATTCAAACACCTTGACAAATGAAGGTTTTGGAATGCACTCAATTGGCCAATACATGTAGACAATTCTTGCAACTTCGAACAACTCAACAAATCAAAGTTTTAGAGTGCACTCAATTGGCCAATACACGTTGGTAATTTTTGCAACCTCGAACATCTTGACAAATGAAGGTGTTGGAGTGTAGTCAATTGGCCAATAGATGTAGGTTATTTTTGCAAGCCCCAACAACTTAACAAATGAAAGTTTTGGAATGCATTCAATTGGCCAATAGATGTAAGTAATTTTTGTGAACCTCAACAACTTGACAAATGAAGGTTTTGGAGTGGAGTCAATTGGCCAATAGATGTAGATGATTATTGCAAGCCCCAATAACTTGACAAATGAAAGTCTTGGAGTGCAATCAATTGCCCATTCGATGTAGGTGATTTTTGCAAGCCCCAACAACTTGACAAATGAAGCTTTTGGAGTGCACTCAAATGGTCAATAGATGTAAATAATTCTTGCAACCTCAAACACCTTGACAAATGAAGGTTTTGGAGTGCACTCAATTGGTCAGTAAATGTAAGTAATTCTTGTAAGCTTGAACACCCCAATAGATTAAATTCTAAAAGTGCAATCAATTTTCCAATGAATGTAGATAATTCATTCATATCAACACATATTGACATATTAAGGCCATGGCTTCAAAGCTTAAAAACAAATTTTAGACAATTACATTTCATTAAATGGAATACTTGTAAATGATAATAATTAAACAAATTATTTGGCAACTTTTGGATCATGCATTTTCGGAGACACAACCATTGAAGGTTATTCAAATCTTGACCTTGGATGAAATTTTCCCAACATATTTGGTGAGGCTTTTGTTAAGTCAAATAACCTAAGGTTGTGAATTTTTTTTGAACCATTTAGAAAAATGAAGGCAAAACTTGACATTATTTTTTAAAAATGCTTTCTAAATTTTTCGCCACCTATCACATCAAACAAATTACAAAAAATTGTCAACGTCAATAAAAATAAAAATTCATTCAAATGTCATGTTTCTAATGAAAAAATATTACATCTCCTTAAATAAAGCTAAAATTTATGGTTTCATTTAAAATTTTGACAAAATATGTATATGCCATAGGATTGAATTAGCACATGCTACTCAAACCTTTTTTTTACAAAGATATATTTGGTTTTCATATAAATTGATTCATTGTAACTTCCATTGCAACATTTCAACCCATGTCTTGTAATTGTTCATGCATGTACAAGTTGCCATCTTCTACCCATTTGATTAAAGATCTATCTTTCAAGTTTTGTAACTTAAGCATAAGGCTCGATGAATCATCTCCATTTTAATACATTCAACAAAATGTTTTTTTTTGTGAAACCAACCAAAAAACAAGCAATATCCAAAAACATGTATTGATTTTATTTTTTAAATGGTTATAAGAAATTTACAAAGTTTTCCAAAGCATCTCATTGTCAGAACCCCATGTTATATCCCACCCACCTTTCAATTCGCACAATGCACCTTTCCATATTTCCAAATCACAAATATCACACAAATTACAACCCAATATTTCAAGGTTTAAAGGGAAGCCCTTGCAAGCTCTTACAATTTCCATAGAAACGTTTTCAAAATCATTTGTCACACAATTTGCCTATTTGAATGCATGGAACATGAAAAGTTCCCTTGCTTGTTCATCCTCCAAGAATGCCATGTCTACTTTTGTGAACTCCCTTACATGATTTTTCAATATTTGCCAATTTCGATAATTTACAAATACATTGTTTTTGTAATCTACATTAATGGAATGCTTGTCAATACAAAGTTGCAAGGCTCCAAGGTTCTTTTTCATATCAACATGATCCACAACCACTAGAACTTTCTTTGATATCATACATTGTTTGATTTTCTCAAGGTATTCATCAACATCATCATCCTTGTGTAATTTTTTATCACAAAAATCATGTAAAAGTTTTTCTTTTACATTGTTGATGTCTTTTGATTTCACATCCTCAAAGAAGTTAGATTTCTCATATTGGTTGTGGAACAAATGATACATTTTTTAACTCAAAAGGTCTTCCCAATCCCACCCATCCAACCAATGCAACAATAGATTCCTTTTGTAGCAAACTATTTATGGCATTTGTTTTATTTTCCAATGCCACTTCATAACATGGCAAAGGCAACATAGTTGGTGTATTTTTTTCTTGTCAAAGTTCACTAAATATATATATATTTCAAATAATGGATAATACCTTGAAAAATATTGCATGCAATTTAAATGAAATGACGGAATGTTTGCAATCAAATTAGATGAACATACATAATTCCCAAAAATTAAAACCAATGTTATTTACCTTCATAATATTCCAATAATTTACAATAGTTTAAATGGGCCTTTGATGGTCGCTTGCAAATTGTTAAGTGATTAACATTTTCAACTTTATAATTTTTATTGTTTGACAATTGAATAACTAATTAAGCCATTGGCATTAGAATTCCCTATACATGTGCAAAAGTTATTTTAGTTGAAACTCCTTGATGTGATTGGATTTAATATACAAGTTGTCAAATATAGGAAAACTTTAAATTCACACCTTTTTTGGTTAAATTCACACCTTTTCTTTGCGCATCCGATTATATGTAGATTAAATTTGAGTGTGTCTACCCCACCCCCTGATGTCTAGATGAAAAGGGGGGTGGGGCAAACACATTCAAATTTAATTTTCATATAATTGGACGCGCGAAGAAAGGGTGTGAATTTAACCAAAAAAGGTGTGAATTTAAAATTCTCCCAAATATAATGTATTAATTAAACAATGATTGGAACAATAACTTGAATTTTATGTTCAAACTATATAATCAACTAAATTTGCAACGTAACATCATTTAATCATGTTACAAATGAATTTAAAATAAAATTACCAAGGCGTTGCTTTCAATTGACATTCTATTTGCAATGAATTTGCAATTTCTACTATGCTTACATGTTGCAATGGATGCATGAACAAAGAAGGGAAAGTTAAAACCAATTTCACAACTAATGCTAGAAGTTTCAAAAGTTAAACCACACAAGTTTCTATAACATAAAAAATGTTCAACTATGGAACCTAGTTAGATAATCAATATGTTTAGATGAAAATCTTACCCATTTATTGTCAATAAGTAATCCTTCAACAAATGCATAGATGTTCATGCCTTTACAAATAAATTTGTTAAAGTCTATTGAAAGTTGCTTCATTTTTTGGTTGAAAGATTTCATATTTTTCAAAGGACCTAATCAAGTTGTATCCTTGGTGATTTGTTGACATTGCCACTTGAAATAATTTGATAGATCTTGGGCACCACTAATATGTGGTACAATATAATACACTACACCTTTAAGATTTTTCAAAAAAAATTCATAACGATTTTGTGTTTTAACATCCAAATTATTCTTTTGCTTTTGTTACACATGTTTATGCATTTCAACCATGAAGTTTTTGAGGACAAGACCTTCAAAACTATAAGCCACCATTGCCACTAGTCTATCCCAAATAGTTTCATACCCACAAAATATTTCAAAATACACTAAAAATGCATCAACAACATTTTTAATGATAATGTACATGTACAAATAATCACAATATCATATATTGTATTTGGTGCAATTTGTCAATTAACATAACAACATAAACCACAAGTCGATAACATATTTGTTTTTAAGTTTTTTTTCATTTTCTTTTTAAAGTTTACCTACAAAATCTTCCAATCACATGTGGGTAAATACATTATTATGCACAAGCATATAGGCATTTAATTAATTCCAAGTTTTTATGTATAGATAAGTTTTTATGTGTTACATTGATGATTTAATTCAAATAATATAATGTAGGAAATTGGAAGTAAGATATATTTGTTTTGAAATTAAATATAATTACAAAGTGGATTCAAATTCAATAAATTATATAAGTAATTGATTTAGTTTGAGTGCCAAAGATGAAACTTCAAAAAACTCTCGTCACAAATTGTCATTATAACCAAATTGGATTCCCACGACTTGATAATGTGAACATAAACTTTGTTAATAATTCATCTCAACATGAGAATTAACACCAAAGGCCCATTTCATGTCCTTTTCAATGGTTTTGAAAGTTTCAAAATGTTCAAGATTTAGTGTGTACCACAATAACGTTTCACATTTGCATGAACAATTTATTCAAAATGCAATCAATTATCTTTAATTGAAACACACAATGAAAAAAAATGGCCCATAATGAAACCTTTCAATTCTGTTAAGTTTTTGATATATCCAGAACCGGGGGTTCTCTGGACCTGAAATGTTTTAAAAACTAGGCAATTATTTATTTGAAAATAAAATATGCCCCAACATGGAACATGTAGTGTGTTCTTTGCAAGGGGTATTAGCCTAGGCAAAAAATGGTGATCAACTCTTTTGTGAAGAGAAATTTCATGCAACCAATGGGAAGGCCCCAACATGCTCTCATGGTGCCTTGATTTCTTTCCTTTTAAGGGGGGGGGGGAATTTTGTCCCTTTCAGCCAGTGGGAAGGCCTAAGGTGCCTTGTTTTTTTTCCTTTTAAGTTTGTAGAGGGTGGGGTTGAGGGATTAAAAAAATCCCTAGTTCCAATGTGTTCCTACTATGTTCCAGTTAAGTTTTCAATGGGTTCTTATCATGCTCCCAATATGTTTCCCAACATGTTGTCCATAACACCCCATTTTTATCCCATATGTTTAGGCAAATGTTGTCCTCCTTTCACCAATATTACATATATTAAAGGACGTCGTAGTTGTTTTTTGTGAAACTTTCCATCCATTCATCCATCCGTCTCGTCATCCATCCATGGATGGCATCATATAGGGAAAAGAACCCTGGCATAAATAAATACTCCCCCCCCCCTCTGTGCATGTTTCGCTGTCTAGCAAAGGCATGCCCAACCCCAGGGGGGTCTGATATCAATATGAAACCAAAAGGGCCAAATACACCTTGAAAACCTGAAAATTGTCACTATTAAAAGCCCTGGCAAAAATAGTCATTGCAGCTGCCATCCCGACATCAATAGCCAAAGCAACCTTCCACAACACCCATGGGTCCTTTTTTTTCAAAAGAAAAAAATTCACCTCCAAGACCACCCTTTGTTTGACCTCCCATGTGAAGATTTTTTTTTAAAAACTTAAAAAAAAAGGTCCCATAGGTGTTGGTTGTGGATGTTGCCTTGGCTATGGGGGCAAGTGGCAACATTTGTTGTGGCTATTGTGGCCAGGGCATTTAATAGTGGTGACCCAAACTATGTTTACCCTTCATGTAAGGTAAATGTTTGAGAGCATGCCCAAGGGTAACCACCTAGAAGTATTTAGCACATCTAATGTGCATTGTTTAATTTCTCCCCCCTTCCCACCAATGAACCTCAAAAATTGGACTTTGCAAAGTCATTGATGGTGCACTCACACTTGATGCTAAGTTAGTGTTAAATGAAAATATAGGTGGAATCCTAGATGGCACCCAATGTCAAATGGGTGATAGCATAATGCTAAGTGAATGTTAGCTTAACATAAAATCTTCATGGTAAATAAGTCTACTCCTAAATGACTAGCATGATGTTAGGGGATTCAACACTAGAGTCCCTAACACCATGTGTGAATGCACCTTGACTACCCTATTTAAACAATGAAACTATGGTACTACCTTTTCAAGTTCAACATTAATGTGTCGAATAATTAATATAATTTGAAAATTCCTATTGGGTGCTTGAGTTTTTGATTTTGAAAATTTTGGCACATAAGGATTAAATTCAATAACAATATTAATGTTTTCATCAGTTTGTTCATTCCACCCCGAGAAGGAATCCCTAAAAGGACTGTAGGAGAGATCTCTCCTGACCTATCCTTAAGATCCATCCATCTAGACTGCATGAGAAATTCATAATTCAACTACTAACTTTAATCGATCCATCTGGACTGCATGATATAACTGCATAATTTAACTACTAACCGACAACCGTCCTACTGTCATCCGTCCGTCGCTCCATTCCACCCGAACGCGGAAACCCTAAAACAGCGTAGGAGGGGCAAAAGAAGCTCTTAAGCTACATCGCCAAGGTTGTTACTCGTCGCAAGCGATGGAGTCCGTCCAGTGCTTCGGCCGCAAGAAGACGGCGGGGGCTGTCACCTATTGTAAGCGGGGAAGAGATTTGATCAAGATCAATGGCTGTCCCATTGAGTTGGTGGAGCCGGAGATTCTGCGATACAAGGCGTTCGACCCATTCTGTTGTTGGGTCGTCAGAAATTCGCCGGCGTCGATATGCGTATCCGCGTGAAGGGAGGAGGACATAACTCGCAAATTTACGCCATCAGGCAAAGCATCGCCAAGGCACTCGTGGCTTATTATCAGAAATTCATCGATGAGCAGTCGAAGAAGGAAATCAAGGACGTGCTCTTGAGGTACGACCGCACACTGCTCGTAGATGATCTGCGTCGCTGCGAACCGAAAAAGTCTGGAGGCCGCGGCGCTCGTTTTCGTTTCCAGAAGTCTTACCGTTAAGGTTTAGAACTTCTTTTTGGAGGTGGAAGCGGGGGCGGTGGGAGAAATGGCATGGAACTTTCTTTATACTGTGCATGAGAGTGAGAGTGAGTAACTGGACGATTGCTTTGCGTGTTCCTGGGCCTAGGGTTTTGAGACTTTTACAAACCCCAGGTGCTTTCATTTATGGAAAAGTTTTCCAGGTGGTTGCATCAAGGAGGAATTGCAGATTACAAATTGAGATGTTGGATTCATTTGCAATTTGTTACTAAATGGTCATGGATTTGCTAGTTTCCGAGTAGTCTTGTTAGTCATGTTGTGCAATTTGAGTTTTGGCGAGAATAGTTCTTTTCCAGGAACCATGCTGCTCCATCAATATGGATTAAAACCCCGAGGCCATTCACAAGTGTTGCTTTGTTTGACGTTTGCCCTGTATCAATCAGGGCTCAAACATCACCTTCAAGTGTTGTCTAATCTGCAGTAATAAATCTTCTTTTGTGCAAATAAAATAATTCTTGCAACAAGTTTGACATTGTTTTCGTTGAGCAGCCTATAGGCTCCTCTGGGACAGACTTCAGAATCATGGATTAAAGTTTCATAGTTGTGCTTAGGTTCCACAAATGCTTTGATTACTGAGCATTGCACTCTGAAGTTTGGTGCAACAGAGTTCATAAATCTGTTGATCTGACAAATATAGAGCCAGATGGAAATTGGCCAGCCATGAGCTAGGTCCACTTCGATACTAGAGGAAACTCAAGTTGTTAGCACCTCAAGCATCACACTGTCAGTCTTACCCAAGATATTTTTATCAAAAAACCAACTTATTTATGGGAATAGCAGAGGAAAAACTCCCCACTTGAAGGAATTCTGTCAATTCCAGCAAAACCAAGGCTAACATAAGAAGAATGGGTTTCGTCATATATATAACCTCAAACAATGACTCATAAACAACAGTGACAAACTTTGTTGATCATTCACTTACTTAACCAGCTCCTGATGATGGGTGCAAGTACAATCTTTTGATTATCTGCTCATTATTTTGGGCAAACCCAAAGTTTCTGTTGCCATTCAGGGGAAGGATTGGTCATGATGTTGGCCAGCTAAAATACAAATTCAGTAACCAACTGCAATTCAAGAATGAAATGAAGTCTGCCAACCAAATACAAGGCCCGCACTGTTGTATCAGGTGGCAGCCACATGGTTGTTGCCCCTCTGACTAACATTTGTTGGTATAACAGTTAATCCAGCCACCCATGTATATCTGTGTTGGCTATACAGGACACATTTAGCATTGTGTAGTAATAGGGTATTTGATCCACAATCACTTGCAAGGTTGTCATGATTCCTCACCCCCTGACAATGGCTTGATCTTTGACAAGCTGCATGTTGAGTGTTCGTGTCTAATCGCTGTTGTTTTACCATGTGCTCCTTGAACATGACAACATTATTTCCCATACTGCTTCTTTGCAAGGACTACTTTGCTTATTCACTCATGTTTTGTAGCTCTCTCCAGCTGTTCATGGACTCCACTGATCTTGCAAAAAGTTGAATCCTCTTGCACACTTGTGTTTGCATGGGTCCACCATTGATTTATGCAAGGGTTGATGTTGGTACTCACTTTTCACCAGTATGAATTGCCATCTTCTCCTCAATTGATAGATCACTGCACTCCAGAACCTGCACACTAAAGAGATCAGCAAGGAGTCAAGAGACCAAATAGATGGGTGGAACTAGGTTGTAGCATGTTTGATGCAAATCTGCATACCAGAGAACTCATTTGGCAGGCCCACTGCATAATCACCCTCAGGATGACTCCCTCTTCTTCCTGGAGAGTTTTACCATCAGCCCCTTCACTAGCCACCACATGTTCCCTGTTTCTGCTTGCGAACCTTCAGTTTCCACAGTAATACCCCCATGAAAATGCACCAACATGCATAGAACTTGGTCTAGGGAGGCCTCCATTTCAGATCCCTGTTTCAGTACAGGAAAGACCCTGCTTGTTAGTATTTGGAGCTATGCTTGTGTCTTTTCAAACAGTGAAGGAAACCCAAGCAGTTCTGTGGCTACTTGTCCAGTGGCCCAACAGTCTGCCACTGAGGAGCCATCATCTGCCATTCACAACAACTCTATGTGAGTTTCATGT
>Ga0209208_10006887_pt1 | contig 15603 bp, 10 predicted proteins | sample S1TSphfallax_3_FD_187694 | JGI IMG/M metagenome (GOLD analysis project Ga0209208, IMG submission 187694) | Host-associated microbial communities from peat moss isolated from Minnesota, USA - S1T2_Fd - Sphagnum fallax MG (SPAdes) (version 2) | ecosystem: Host-associated > Plants > Peat moss >...
GGGTGGGGGGGGGGGGGGGGGGGGGGGGGGGGGGGGGGGGGGGGGGGGGGAAGAGGAGATTCTGCATGGAATGTGGTTCTCCGGTGCTGCAGTTCCATCCAGAATATGTCTCCCGTCTCTTCTAAGCGGACAAAACGAGGTTGAAGCTCTTCACCAAAACCCCTTCAGCGCGCTCTTGCAACGCTGGTTTGCGACGCTCGCTTGCAGAAGAGGAGAAGGCCAGACGGAATCGGAGAAAACAGGGAGAGAAAGGGGGCCTGTGAAGCGCAATAAGAAGCATCGCATCGTTTTCAAAGCTTCGAAAGCGAACCAGTGAGTTTCTCGACTTTCTTTTTGAGCTCATTTTGAAGTTTACACTGGTGTTGTTTTTTTTATGCTTTGGACATTATCCCCGTTAGCAGACGCAATGGTCAGTCACGGAAGAACCAGAGAACATGGCATGAGCACTGAAAAAAGTAATAAGAATAACTTGTAAGTTCCAGAAGCTCGCGGGAATCACTTCTGTTCAGGGCGTTTTGTGAGCAAGCGAAGGAGAGAACCTAATCTGGGAAAAATGGATTGGGAAGTAACCGTGCTGGAGGGGAAGGGAATTGACAAGGTATTTTCTGTTGTGTTCGTCGTTGTTTTTTTTCCTAGGAAGAAAATAGAAACGGGGCTTTTGGCGTTGCGTTGTTTTAGAAAGGAAACCTACGGAAAAGAATGGCGGCTTCATTGTTGAGCATGCAGGCGGCTGTGACACGGACTGCAGTGTCAGCTACACAGACTGCAGCTGGTGCAACTTCTTCGTCAGCTTCCAAAGTCCGCTTGACGGCATTCTCGCCTGTGACTTCGAATTTCCATCTCCGGACCTCCATGCTTCCAGACACTCTTCCTCTGAGAACCACCAATGTGAGGCCCTTGAGCAAGAAGGCGGCAGAAGAACCCAGGAGGAATGCAGGGAAGGTCTTTGCCTCTGTCAATGGGACTGGATCGAGCCCTGGTCTTCCTATCGATTTGAGAGGTGAGGTCTTACTCAGGAATTTCTTCTCTCTTCATTGCAATGTTCAGAATGTAATGTAACACTCTGAACATTGCTCAAGTGCATTGCTAGAGTGTAATGAACAAAGCAGTCTATAACTCTGGCTCCATTTTCTGCACCTACAAATGTGATACCTTTCAATCGTATGGATCTCTTCAGGCAATTTTTCATTGAAATTGAAGTTAGAACCACTCCTTTGGTCATACTGTGCTGTCATGAATGGTTTCATGACATATTTTTATTTAACTTTTTACTCAATCGTTAGCTACTTGTATTTTACGAAACACATGTGCAGATCCCAGTTTTCCATCTCTGACTTAGAGTATAATGCACAAGAATAATGCAGAGATGTAACTGGTCTCATCAACTTGTAAATGTTAGGGTTGTCCTTGTGGGGCTGCTTGCTTACAGGCAATGTTCTTTTTTGGTGATGTTTTGTATCACAGGTAAGAGGGCCTTCATTGCTGGGGTTGCTGATGACCAAGGCTTTGGTTGGGCAATTGCAAAGGCTCTCTCAGCAGCTGGTGCTGAAATTCTGCTGGGGACTTGGGTTCCGGTACATTCTCCTATATCTGTTTTGTGCCATTTTCCAAGTTCAAGGCAATGCAGCAGTCAAAAAAAGATTTTTTTATACTCTCATTATGGGGGGTAGGCACGTAGGTGTGTAGGGATTTCACTTGTTAGGCAGATAATCTGGTAGCAATAGGACTGCATTCCATTCTTAACAACAACAAGAGCAACCCTGACCATGTAAACCCTAAGCTTTACAGGCTTCTACTTGAGGAAGACCTAATCAAGTTGACGTAAAAAGGTCTCAAGTCCATCCTAGAGCAAAGCACACCCTTGACAAATATCAAACAGCATCAGAAAGACATGAATACAGGAAATTGGAACTTTGCTCAAAACAATTCAAATTTTAATCAGGTAGTAGTTGCTTCATACTTAAGAAGCAGGCAGGTGAATGCCTGCCACTCATGGTGACCTTCCTCAAAGAAAAGATCGTTCTAGAAACAATTAGGATAATACCAGAAGTTATTTATGAACCAATCTTCCTCAGCACTTCTCATGATGTCAGTAAACAGTGTACCTCAATGATCGACTGCCTGGGAAATCAGGAGTTGGGCACATAGACCTTCTGTTGAGTCTTTTGCTGGACAATCTAGTCTTTGAAGTTGCACTTTTCTCATGCATACTGATAAGATCAATGGTGACTTGATTTCAGGCCCTCAACATCTTTGAGACCAGTTTGCGGAGAGGAAAATTTGACGAGTCAAGAGTGTAAGTTGAGATCTGTTTCCAGTCAAATAGCAATGCTAGCATGTACATGAATGAGATGGTCCTGAAATTCCATTCCCTCAAAATCTGGACACTAAGAGGAGGCTTCTCTTGTAAAAATTGCAGGCTGCCTAATGGGGGCATGCTTGAGATTGCCAAAGTGTATGCTCTTGATGCTGTATTCGACACCCCTGAAGATGTCCCAGAGGATGTGAGTTCATGTTGCCTTTTTCTGCCACTAAGTATGCAAACATTTGTATAGCAGGATATTTCAATTTTTGGTAGGATGCTATATAAAATTTTGAGAATTCAAATGCATGAGACAGGTCCTTTCTGTCTTCTATGATGCTGTATGAGATGTTTTGAGTCATTAGCCAATTCTTCATGTTGGAAGTTGTCTTCTCAGTATTGTGCATTTTTCCAGTACCAGTATTGTGTGTGGCTGTTTATGAACAGTCTTGCCTATCTACTCTGAAGAAAAGACCTACATTCAACAGCTTATTTCTTAACAACCACAACTTATGTTGCCTTGTGATCCAGATCAAGAACAACAAGAGATATGCCGGGGCATCAAATTGGACTGTGCAGGTACATTGTTTCCTGAGTTTGCTGTGAGCTTCACTGTGGTTTTTGTTTAAGGAAGGCTTGCTTGTGGCAGCCTGTAGCCAGATGGAGCTCTTACATCACATACAGACAGCAGGGTGTTTTTTTTCTAATAGAGGCTCGCCATATTTCTATCTCCAAAATGTGCCTTATTTAAAGGAATATTGGGGAGAAATGGGCAATCTTCCCCAAATTTGAACTTACAAATGATTGAGGTGGCCATCCAGTTTTTATATTTGTAGTGAGCATGCAGCCTTCTTAAAATCCCTCCCCACCCCCCAGCTGAGTCCTACTTGAGTTATCTTTAGGTAGCCACCTCTCTTGGATTAAGTAGGTTGGTCCCGATAGTATGTGCTTACATGCCTACTTATCTAGGAGGTTGCATTTAAGATACTGTCTTTGTACATGAATTCATACCTTTAAATTGGCTTCTTGCGGTCTATTCTGTCATCTAACAGGGAAATGAAACTTTCAGGGAAATGCAACCAAAAGTTTGATAGCATCACCTTCAAACTAAGAAGATTACAGTTCTACACATTGAAATGCTCATTTAATATGAAAATTGTTTAGCTCAATTCTGTTTTGTGCCAAATATCCACATGGCCAACAAGGCAGTTCAGGAAATAAAAATTCTGATGGAAAGTCCTGTATCAGACATGTGAAGTAAATTGCCATTCCACTGTTTTTGGTGAAATTGTTGCTTGGGACAGCTCTTAGTGCAAGAAATAAAAGAAATCTGTCACAGGTTAGTCCTTTGCTGCAATGTCTAGATGTCCATTTCCCAACTTGTTATCTGACTCTGTATGCTTGCTGTTCTAGGAAGTTGCAGAGGCTGTAAAGGCTGACTATGGCAGCATTGACATTTTGGTGCACTCACTGGCTAATGGACCGGAGGTATGGTCTTATATTAGCAAATATTTTGGAGTGAAGAGAGAATTAGGAATTTTTTTCTTCTGAGTTATTTTTGAGTTTCAATCAGTTTATGCTCTTTCCTAGGACTTCATGAGTATGAGAATTTTTGCTGTGTGGTAAGTTGTCAAAATCAGTACAAATGCACAAATGCTCAAGGTGATATGTGGCTCATGACAAGATATGTATGTCCAGATCTCCATTCTTCCATATCTGCACACATGCTAAACTGGGGCCTGGCTTCTGGTCCATTTTTGTTGTGCCAGGTGACAAAGCCCCTTCTTGAAACATCACGGAAGGGGTACTTGGCAGCAATTTCAGCATCCACCTACTCTTATGTATCACTTCTGAAGTACTTTGCCCCAATCCTGAACCATGGTAAGAGAGGATATACTGTCTAATTTTGAGCTAAAAAGAAATTCAAAGCACCAAGGCACTTTACAGTAGATAATAGAAGAGCACTGATCTTATGAGCAAAGTTGAGGAATTATCAGTGTTCTTGAACTTATTTGTTTGGAACTAGGTGTGTAGATGGTTGTTCTTCTGGGTTTATATCATGGTGTGCATCTTCTGGAGTGACACATTGTGTGTTTTGTTTATTCATGTATGAGGAAGTAGGTGTTTACATGTCACTGTAAACTCAGCAGCCTCCCAACCAGAAGAACACTCTGTGTGTTACAACTTAAGTTTTTGATAGATAGGAACAGAGATATTGACTTATATTGCTGGCTGATGTGCTGCATATGGATGGGACAGGTGGTGCATCACTCTCACTAACATATTTGGCATCTGAAAGGATTATTCCTGGGTATGAATGTGTTGTGATGCTTTCTGTTGCTGTTTTGCATTCAAGTACACTGGCACTTAGTATATGTTTGTGCACTTGAAAGATATGATCCACATTTGGTGAACTACTTTTCTGCTTGGGAAACAACTTACTCTGCTAAACTGAAAGTAGGTTGTATGAACAGTTATGGTGGAGGAATGAGTTCTGCAAAGGCAGCACTGGAGAGTGACACTCGGGTAAGTGTGATCAGTGCAAAACAATTGCACAAATAAAATTGATGGGTGTGTTCCACACAGACCAAACTGCTTATTCCAAACTAGTGATCATGAAAAGTTGGTCTTACTTCATTTTAACAACTGTCAACTGATGTGAAGGCTAGCAAGACAGAGAACTTCTTTTCCACTTCCAGCACTTTTTCTACATTTAAAACTTTATAAAAGAAGGTAGCATTGAGTTTTTCTAACAGTCTGATTATCCTTATTGACATGTCTGATTGTTTCTAGAAAAATGTTCTTGGTTGTCTCACTGCAGGTGCTGGCATTTGAAGCAGGAAGGAAGCATGGCATTCGAGTCAATACAATCTCTGCAGGTCAGTGTTGGGCTCAGGAGCAATGATCAGAATTTCTGCATGGATGCTCATGAAAGTAGTTATTGAGGACCTGGTCAGGTAAAATGGTGGGAGATGCTTTGCTCTTTAACATATTCAAAACATCTAATACATCTCATTCACATTTGACTCTGCTCTATTCTATTTATGGGCTCAAGGTGGCTTCTGTTGGGACCATGAGCTTTGCAGGCTTTGTCTTTAATTCATCATTTTAATGTTCCATATGGAGTCAAATAAAATCTTCATGTGAAACTGTACAGGTCCTCTTAGAAGTAGGGCAGCGAAGGCAATTGGTTTCATCGATGATATGATCAATTACTCCACTGCTAATGCGCCCTTGCAGCAGGAGCTAAAAGCTGGTAAATCTATCTACAATTCCTCCTCCTGTCATGTTTAGGGCAGATTTACTGACCTCCAAAAATGTGTTATGTGAATGGGAAAAATGGATTTAAAACTGTAAGAGCAGGAAGACTGAAAGTATGGTCTGCAGACTAACTAAGGGTTGATAAACAATTAGGTTTACTCTGTACTTCTGAAGGTGGGCACTTCCAACTGTTTTGATGGGCCAACATGGGTACCTGTTCTGTCCCTAAGGACCCAGACTTTTTGGGTGTACTGAACGTCATGCATGTAGCTGGGTTGGCAGTATCCTAGCATGCCCTAATGGAAAGCAGGGCCTCTTATCATGCTGAGCAATGCATGAGAGTGATCCTCCTTAGCATGGTATTCAAGGATCGCCTATCCTATCCTATGTAATAGATGCAAAGCCATTTTTAGAGGATAATCCAAGTTTTGGTTTTCATCATGTACTGGGTAGAGGTCCGGTCTTGGGTGAGACACCCATCTCATTGTGGAAACCTGTTGCCATGGCTAGGTGCAATATGCCTTTGGTCATTATCAACCCATATGACTCAATACTGAAAAAGGATTTTGATTGCTTGTGCTTGCAGATGATGTTGGAAACACCGCTGCCTTCCTGTGTTCACCTCTGGCCTCTGCTATAACAGGCACAGTGATCTATGTTGACAATGGATTGCATGCAATGGGCTTGGCAGTTGACAGCCCCTGTGTTGCCAAGGCAACATCGGCACCCTCAGAGAAGAGCAGCATTCCTGCTTGATCTTTCCACTTCCCTGTTTGTACTTGCTTAAACCTGCATGGACTGTTTAAGAGGTTGTTTACTTTCCTGCAAAATTGAGAGCTGATGAAAGGGTGAGCAAAATTTCTACAATAGCCTTAATACAGATAACCAACCTTTTGAGAGCGCATTCCCAAACTGCTGGTCAAGCACCATATGACACCTTAATCTTCATAAGAACTCTAGGAAGTTGGGGCATTGATTGGCAAACAGCTATCTGGTGGTTAATACTTGGTCATTTGCAGCAATTCCATTCCTGCTGCTTAAAGTCCAAGCAAAAGGAATGAGCAGTACTAATTCTGCAGGGGTGATGGTGCTTGCTGATCAATACAAAGAGGTAAATAAAAGAGGGGAAGCTTCAGGTCTAGTAGTCACTTTTGGGTGGAATGCAGGTGCTGCAAATTTTGGCTTGATAATAAGGTTGCAGGAGATTGTTGAACTTTCATCATGATCACAATCTGATATGTTTTTAACTTCAGCAAAGAATTGCTTACACTATGAAACAGGAGAAGATGTCTTCACTGATACATCCACAAAGAAAGAAAATTGGTAACCCCATGGACTGCCTCAAGTAGCTCTTTGAAGGTTTTGTGTAGCCATTAATGATCTCTGTGATGTGCATCCAGTTGAAAACAGAATCATGAGACTGCAATTTCCCTCTCTTTTTGGCTGAAGGTTTGAAGATTTAACATGTCTAGGTGGGTAAAATCTTCCTACCACTTTGAGAGTCAAATAAAATTCAAAGTAAATCCAGTGTAAGGTAAAGCTTAATTGAGTGAATCAGGGATTTCAAAGTATTGAATGGAGAGTCAAATAAAATTCAAAGTAAATTAAGTGTAGGGCAAAGCTTCAGGCCTTGGGACTTTACCATAAATTAGGGCCTTGGTGAGGTGGAGTTGAGAGTGGGCTTGATTTTGGTAAAGCTAGGACCCTGCAAAACACTTTTAATGTCTGTCTGTCCTTAGGAAGCTGACACATCAAGCATTTGGAACTTGCTAAAGGGTGTGTACTCTCAGGTGGCTCATTTCTGATGAATGCTCCATTCCCTAAAATTTCATCATGGTAATTTCAAAATGGCAATCTATTTTCATATCATTAATTTAATAGGGAGGTTGAGGGCTTTACTAGGTCCAAAGACCTACATTTGTTTTTTTTAAAATTTTAATCTCATGAAATTTGATGAATCTGTATTGGGTATGATGGGGAAAAAAATGAACATTGGCATCTTGAATAATGAAAGACTTGCATAAATAGGCATTACATTTTTCTAAGTGCTCACCTTTTGTTGAGGAAACAAAGGGAGAGGAAACTTTTTGATGCTTTCCACATGCACTATAAAAATTGGCACAAGTCTTTACAACATCAACGCCAATGCCCCCCAAAAGTGCTTTCATTATATATATAGATACCTATTCATGATTTTCATATTCAAAGGGTATTAAAAAACCAATTATATGTGTAAGTGCTTAACACTAAAGTGCCAACTTCATAAACACAAGGGATGTGACAAGTCAAAAATACAAGGTATTAAGATTTTTGCTATTGATGAAATGCTTAGGAATTCATGTAATCACCTCCTATCTAACTAATTCTAATTAAATGGTTGTTAATACCTTTTCACATGTTTGTTTAAAACAAAATTTTGTGCATTTCTTTGTAATAATTCCTTTGTGTAAGTTGAAATTGGAATTTTGAATTTAAAAATATTGTGAACATTCATCAAGAGAAAAATCATTGAAGATGTTATGCCTTTTCTTGCTTTCAACCTTTCAAACTCAATAAATTAGTCCCTTTAATAAAAGGTTATTTGACAAGGATGTGACAATGCCTTTTCCTTTCAATTGTTATGTTGCCTTATCCACTAATCACATGGATTTGGAAGAACATATAATTTTATCTAGAACAAGATTTGTTTGAGAATCACATAATATCTTGTCAAAGTCATGCCATATGTACCTAAACTTCACATGACTACATTTTTCAATACACAAATCCATGGACTAATTAAAAAGGTCAATGTGTAAGGTAAAGTGCTAGGTTGGGACATTCCCCAAATGAAGGGCCTAAGATGAAACAATAGGTGAATACCACCTAGTCCAATCCTGCATTTTGGGGAGGTTCCCCACAAATGAGCTTTACCCATTCTGAAGTATGAAATGAAGGTTATCATGACCTAAACATACATGGATTGCAAGGGCTAGGAAGGGCATGATTTTTATACCTACTCTATAACGGTGGGAAGGATCTTATGCCTAAAAGTAGGTGAATGATCTTATAAATGTAAAATTCTTACTATCTTAAGGATTAAGCATAATATCTTTTCTTTTTTTTCAAAGGATCTTTACGGATAAGTGCCTTCCAAATACACTTATGAAATTTCTCTAAGTGTTTTACAACATCAAGCAGGTTATCATGGGTGTTACACTTTTAGAACCTCTCCCAAATAAGTTAGCATGGGTTTTTACTTCTTACATTTGATGAACGTGCTTAAGAGGTTGGTGGGGGCACTTTCATTTTGCAAACCACCTTAACAACTTCATGGGGATGAATGATTATTTGTCTTCATGGTAGTGGTTTGAACTATTGAAGCCATTTTGCAAATGTTGTTACCCTACATGGAAATCATTTAACAATGTCTGTTTTTGAGATAAATTACATAAATACCCATGAATATAAATACATATAAAGTTTAAACAATCACCTCAAGAAGGAACATAAGGTGAGTAGCTTTTTTGGGGGGTCCTTTCAAAATAGTATTGAAATTGTGACAAGTTTTAGAAAGATAAACATGCTTGTTAATTAAATTAATGCCCTAATCATTTTTTTCCTTTTGGCCTTAATAGCACCCACTTCAACCAAATAACACAAATGTGTTGGCAAATGTTGAACCCATCATACTTAAAATGATTATTTTGTCCTACCATGCATACAATGTTATTTTTTCTTAAAAGGAGTTTGAATGGTGGTTTATATAACATATTTTGGATGAAGTAAATCATCATTTCTATTTTGATTTGGGTTAACAAATGTCATTTCAATCAATGAATCTCCACATGTTTTAATTTTTTAAAAGAACAATACACAATAAAATAATTGGTTGCCCGTGGTGATTGATCATGAGATTGATTTAAAATAATGTTTTATTTTTTATTGTCCCATTTTTCATGTTTATGGGTGAGTATTCATGAGAAACCATAGTACACATCATGTTGGGCGTGATAAACATCACTACAAGCCCTTTATTGTCCCATTTTTCATATTTATGGGTGAGTATTCATGAAAAATCACAAATTTTCATCACGTTGGGTGTGATAAACATTATTACAAGCCTTTTATTGTCCCATTTTCCATGTCTATGGGTGAATATTGAGAAACCATGGTACAACACATTGGGTGTGATAAACACCGTTATAAGCCCAAATAGGAGGTATGAATGAAATTATTGTAACATAATATGGTTGTGGTTAATTACTTTGGGCACATGGGGTAGAACAAGGAGAACATAGGCTACTTGATTAACCAATGAACAAAGTTGGGCAAGTTCCAACAAAAAGAAACCTAAGCCAATTTGTATAGTCATGCGGTACTTTTATATCCTTGAAGTAGAAATTGTGTTTTTTTCCTTTTTGGCCTTGTCCTTACTTTTAATCAACAATCTTCTTCATAAAAACTACATGGTTGGAAACTAGAGAGCTCAAAATCCAAAAAAACAAAGAGTTTTTTTTTTTCCTAGTATTTGTGTCATGAGTTAAAATTTGTTTTTTTTTCCTTTTGTTAACATCAAAAAGATACCCTCATTATACATAATATGTTTGTAAATTACACTAAAGTTTGGGGTTTTCAATGTGAATTTTCAAACCCTGAAAAATATTTGATGCATTATAGAATGATTTTTTATGTTTTTAACAATTAGGTTGAAAAATTGACACATTTTAAAAATCTAAGTGTATTAATCTAGTGAAGTCACAAATGGAAATTAGGAAGATTTTAATAGTTGTGTTATATAGGTTTGTTCATGAGTTTAATCCTAAACATATATCAAACATGTTTAATGTGGCCACATCTACTATTCACAAATATGTGGATATAATTTGTGATGTCCAAGAACAAGCTTTTTGGTAAGTACATCAACAACCCATTTGGAGATTGCTTACTATACATCATACAACAAATCATGAGCTCACATGTTTGCCAAATATGTGTGGTGCCATTGATGGTACTCACATCCCAATAGCTAAAAAACCAAGTAGAATGTATGTTCTTGTAATGTGAGATTATAACAATTGGGAAAAAGTCCATAACATTATCCTATAAGTTGTATGTGGTGCACAAAATATCTTTAGAATGTTTGTGTTGGGTAGCCTAAAGGAATGCATGATAGGGGTCAATTCAAAACTTCCATTTTGTATCGTGAATTGAGGACTTGACAAATTTTGCAAGAGCCAAAGATTATTGTTCAAAGTGTTTGAATGAGACCTTATTTGATTAGTGGTTATGTTTATCCCATATGTATTTACTTACACAAAAATTAGAAGTCTTGTAATTTTGATGATGTCAATAAAAGGAGATTTGATAATAACATGAATTCCAAAAGGGTTATCATAGAAAATGTTTTTGGTCTTTGAAGAATAGATGGTGGATACTGAAAATTTCCAATTCTTGTATTAATAAGGCCCTTGTAGTTGTTATAACTTGTGCATTACACCACTATTTCAAGATGTGGAAAATTTATAAACCAAGTTGTTTGAATGATGCAATGAGGAAGGACAAACTTGTAGGATTTAGGGTTGATAGGTTGCCAACTTTGAAAGATGGAAAACATGCAAAACAAATAGAAAAATCAATGAAGATAACTTTGCTTAAATAATGGTTGATAGACCAATTGATAAGGATTATTTGTATTATGAACACATATTGAAAAGAAAAATTGTATTTCATTTGTTGTGCACACATATGTTGCAAAATTGCAGTGAAATGCACACCATTAATTTCCAAATAGAAGATTACATTTCATGTAAAAAAACAAAAATGATGTTATCAAATGCTACCACATATAGAAAAACCGAGCCTTGAATGATATTTGGGCTTTGGTATTTCAACAAAAAAAAATGGCTATTTGTAATTGTCCTCCAAGATCAATTTCTTCCCTACTTGTTCATTATCAAATATTTGAATTGTAATGTCCTTTGTCATTTCCACCTTCAACATATCCATCTTTTTTGTAGTCTATGAATAGTTTTTTATGGTTTTTACAATTGATGGAAACCCCCCAAATAGGCTTGTTTTTCCTTGTAGTTTTTTTTTGTTTGATTTGCTTTTAACATTAAGAAAATTACAAGCCCTTGTTTTGGTTGGGACCACATTAAATGCCTAATTAAATGTTTGATTATGTGTGACATTTCATTATTGTTAACAAAGAATAGGGTTTGACGTTCAAGGTTTCGATGTTATTGTGTATTTAGAACAATGTTAAAAAGATCATCCAAATTCATCACTTGAAGACAAAGTAAGTGAGAATGTTGGTCTATGCCACCACTTGCATTTCTCATTTTTGTTATGTTACTTCGAATGTTACCTTTCATACTATGAATGGGATGAAGTAGAAACACATATTACATTACATGTTTCATGTTTTTCACAATATATTTTTTTCATTTTTGTGATTTTGTTGTGACATTAATTCCAAGTGTATGATGCTTCATTAATGAATCTTGCATTGATTTTATCTATTAATTCCTTTCGATCATTTACAATCATGTTGCCTATGATACTCCCAATGCTTATCTCTTGGATATTTCAATCATCATTTACAATTTCCCATCACAACAACACATTTTGGATTTTGTGACTAGCCTTTACAACTACATATTAGTCATAAAGAACATATGTGACTAGTGACTAGTGAATTGCTAAACCCATGTCATTTCACCCATTTAGTTGCAAGGACGTTTAGTTGCAAAACCTAACCGTTTTAACAATTAGGATTTAAAAATTTTCTTATAGTAATGAAATTCCATGTCATTAACTTTGGTATGATGTGTAAAGTGGATGCCATTTTAACTTAATCATTGTATTTGATTAAATGTTACAAAAAACGCCTTGATGCATGGATGACATGTGTCAAAAATCTATAAACATGTTATGAATCATTATACACGACCAAAAGTTAACCTAATTTAGCCCATGTAGCTAACATAACCAAAAGTCAACCTAGCCTAGCTTGCCTAACCAAGTGCCAACTTAATTTAACCTAACTAGGCTAGTTACCTATGTTAGGCAACATGGGCTACCTAACTTAAGCTAGGTGGCTTAAATTAAAAATATGTCAGTCTCTTATCCCAAGAAGTTTAAATAAGGCTACCTAACCTACGCCAAGTGGCCTAGGTATCATAGGTTGCAAGAGTGAGGATTTGAACCCCTCGCCTTCACTTCAGGCTTCAAGTTTTCTACCATTACATTACCACATTTTTGTATATTAGTTATATTTAACACAAAGTTATAAAACTCAAAATTTTTAGCCTTTAATTAATTTTAACCACCCTAGGTTGATTTGGTCAACTTACCTATTACCTACGAACTTAGCCTAAATCTAAACCTCCTTAAGTTGACTTAAGATAAACTAGTTTATCAACTTATATTATTTACTAACCTAGGCATTCTTAGGCTTAAAAAAAAAACTAGGATAATTATGTCACATCTAGTCGCATCATAGTCACATCTAATTGCACAAACTTGAGGTGGTTACAAACTTGATAAAATATTTTGCATGAGGCTACCTAGGTTGACTTGGCAAAAAACCTAAAACTGGGAATCAAAACAAGCTTAGCTAGGTTAATCTATTAACAGTGTAACCTATTCTAGGTACACTTAAACATACTAGATGTAGTAATTTATTATGTTTAGTTAAGTAACTGACAAAAGAGCCTATATTACAAAGTAGGTTTTTATTAAGTAACCTACATACATAAGTTAACTTAATAGGTATGTTAATCTAAGCTAATGTGTTAAATAGTTAAAAAATAAAGGAATTATGTGTCACCTTTTTCAAAACAACTATTAATATTGTAATCATGATTACAAGTTAATAATAAATTGTTTAGTACACATACATATGCATGTGAATTCATGACTTCAAAAAATTCATGGCACACAAAAAATTATGGCATGCCATGACAAATATTTGGTGACATAAATTCAAGATAGACAAAAATTTATGGTGTCACAAAAAATCATGGATTGCCATGAAAATTCACTACTAGGAGATGTGGCCAAGTTCACTGGGTATTTCATTAAGATTTGAGTGAACTAGGACAAATTCACTATAGGAAATCATGGTAAAACATGTTAACCCCCTAGTGACCGGGGACCGATTGCTACGGACAGGTCAATTAAGCCAGTGAAACAAGATGGAAACAAATGATGTCCAAATTCAGGTGGAAATTACACCTATTAGTTAAATCAACCTACAACACTAGTCAATTAAGAAGGTTTTTTCACCTGGTGTGATTAATTAATTTAAATTGTTTTTTCATATTATGTTTAGTTAATTTAGGAGAGTTATTTCACAAATTATGGTTGGTTGATTCAGGGAGATTTTTCCATCTGTTAACCATTAAATATGGGTAATTAACTCCATAATATTTTCATCTTGTAATTTCCATGTGTCCATCTAAGAACTCAAGATGACAAGTATAGAAACATGCATAGAAACTTCTAAGGTTTGATGATCCTTGTTTGAACTTTTAGTGTGCTTGCAATTTATACAAGTGAAGAGTCACCACTACCCTTGGATGACATTTTGTTGCCCTAGACTGCCTAGACACACACATCAATAAATTTATGAACAAATTTGGTGAAGGGTTCTTAGAAGCAATGATTCCATCACTTGAGTGCTACTACCAGTTCCCTGCAAACAAAAAAACATAGAAGCAAAACTTCTCCCACCCCCAAATCAAATCTACCAAACCCTTTTCCAGATTGCTAGCTCCATATCTCTATCTTCTACATCTGCCATTGCCAAAAAACCACACTAGGAACAAATTTCCAAACCCAATGTTACACACATGCAAACCCTAAGGGCCGCAGCAGAGCTGGATCTAAACTCTCAATGCGATTGGTAGCAAAAATTACTTTCACATTAGCACGTGCATCAAATCCATCCAACTGGTTCAACAACTCCAGCATAGTTCTTTGAATCTCTCGCTCTCCCCCTGAGTGTGCATCATATCTGCCAAGTAGTGCAGGAACCTCAGAGACCCACTCTACAACACATCCCTCAAGTTTGAACTATCAGAAGTGTACATGTGGAGGAAGAACTGGATTGTTCTATCCAATGTTGTGCAAGAGGAAAACCTACCTCTTTGTCCCAACGGCATCAATTTCGTCGATAAAGACAATGGATGGGGAAAGCTCATTAGCAACATAAAAGAGTTCTCGCACCAACTTGGACCATCCCCCAAATACTTTTGTATCAGTTCACTTCCAACCACCCGCAAAAATGTTGCCAATGTGGAATTTGCCACTGCCTGTTCCAAATTCCAACCCTAGGTCTTTACTTTTAGATTGCCCCTCATGCATTGGTGCCAATAACAACCCAAAACAACAAAATCCCTCAATCCTGAGCAGTCTGTCCTGCACTCACAAAACTCACCTTGGCAAGTAGTGTCTTTCCAGTCCTAGGTTCCCCGTTAAGGATAACACCCTTAGGAGGCTTGATACCAATGTCCTCATAAAGCTCTGGATGTGTGAGAGGCAGCTCCACTGCCTCCTTAATCTCTTGAATCTGTAAACCCTTAACCCAGTTTCAAACATCAGCCATTCTGCCACCCTTTTATAAAAGAAGGGCTAATGACACTAAACCCTAAACCCAGTTTCAAATGTCAGCCATCCTGCAACCCAATTAAAATAGAAGGGCTACTGACCTAAACCCAGTTCCAAACACCAGCCATCCTGCAACCCAACTAAAATAGAAGGGCTATAGCCCCTAAACCCAAAACCCAATGATTACTAGCACCTCATTTTGAGGTGAAGTACACTATAGTAACAAGGGCATTAACTTGAGCATACTTACTGATACGTCGGGCACCAAGAGGGAGATAATGAGTCACAGGCTGCTTCACAATCCGCATGAGCTTGTCAAGTCCATTGCTTGCTCGAATGCTTAACTTCTGAAGCAACTGCACTGCACACCATCTCAAAAAACCACAATCAATAATAACCAAGAACAAAGTTGATTTACACAACAACTGTCAGAGTAAGTAACTACT
>Ga0209208_10006888_pt1 | contig 15600 bp, 11 predicted proteins | sample S1TSphfallax_3_FD_187694 | JGI IMG/M metagenome (GOLD analysis project Ga0209208, IMG submission 187694) | Host-associated microbial communities from peat moss isolated from Minnesota, USA - S1T2_Fd - Sphagnum fallax MG (SPAdes) (version 2) | ecosystem: Host-associated > Plants > Peat moss >...
TTTCCAACCGAATATAGATTTTAGTTATGGTTTTCAATGGAGGAATAAAATTTTACTATTCACATTGGTCAATGGCAATTTGGTATGCAATAAAGAAAATTCAGGGAAAACCTTTTTTTTTTTTTTTGCATGCTTTTAATTTGTTGGAACTTGGAGTTAATGAACACCCCTCTCCCATTTTCTATGCTATTTTTAAAGTTATCAACTTTCAACTCGATTTCAATTCAATTTTCCATCACAATTCATTTTATTTAACTTTTTCTGCCAAAAACTAAAACTGCCATCCAAAATCAATTTTTGTGCCCAATTGTGTGGATAGTAAGATAGACATATGTAAATTAATCTTTTTCAATATGATACAAATATTTGATATGATATTGAGTTTACATTATTTTGCCCTAATGTTCTCAACTTAAAAGTTGTGGTGCTCAAACCCAGAACACCTAAAGAAGTACTTCTTTTGGAAAAAAGTGGAAAAAAAAAAAACATTCAAGTCAATTTGGTACCCACTTGTGTGGATAATAATATTCAAACTTAAATTTAACTTTTTGACTATGACACAAATAAAGATATTAAGATTCTTGAATGTACTATTGAATTGATTTCTATTTTCTTTCTCCTCTCAACTCAAAAGGTCCAGTGCTCAAGTCCCAAATCACTTTTAATAAATTTGGAAAAATTGAAAAACGGAATAAAAGTTAGTTATGGTACTAATTGTGGAATAATAATATACAAATGTACATTTAACTTTTTAGATATGACACCAATGAAAATGGTTAAATTCTGAATATGATACTGAATTTATATTTATTTTCTCTCTTTTCTCACCGCAAGAGGTCAAGTTGCAGCCTCCAACCCCATTTCCTCATTTTGGAAAAATTGAAAAAAGGAATATAAGTAAATTCTAGTACCTAATTGTGTGCATAAATAAGATACAATTCTAATCTAAATTGTGTTAAATTTAAATTTGTATCTTATCTTAAATTTGTAATATAGATACAAATTTAAGTTTAACGTTTTAAACTTGACGCCAATTAAGATGTTAAGATATTTAATATGATATTTAATTTATATGATATTTCATTCTCTTTTTTTATCTCCAAAAAGGACATGTACTTGAAAGTTGAAACCCATTTATTTTTATTTGAAAATGTGAAAAAAATGGAATTTAATTTTAGTACCCAATCATGTGCATAAATAAGATACGAATTTAAATTTAAATTTTAAAAATAATGACACAAATAAAGATGTTAAGATTTATAATGTGATATTGAATTTTTATATGATTCTCAACTCAAAAAGCTCCCATGCTCAAACCCCACTGATTTATTTTGGAAAATAATAATTAAAAGGAGCAAATGTTAATTTCGTTACCCAAATTGTGTGGATAAATAAGATACCTCTAAAAATATAACGAGATACAATTTTAAGTTTAACTTTTAATAATATGACACGAATAAAGATGTAAAGATTTATAACCAGCTTAAGCAGAGTTCTTTTTTCAATTTTGCAATGTGGCGATCACTTAGTGACCGTCAAGAGGAATTAGCCCAATTTTGGCTACAGGCCACACAGGAAAGTAGACCTCTTGGAATCTATTATCTAAATATGGCGATTTCAAAAAATGGTGCAAATCTAGCGACTTTGAAGTTCTTTTTTCACAAGAATCATTTTCATGAGTTGCATTGGCTTTTGTCTTTTTGTCGCCAAGTAACCAGAATTCTCCGCCAAAAAAAACAAAACCGCGGTTGAAAATTAAAACTATAATATGATGTTGAATTTTTCATTCTCTTCTCAAACTGGAAAAAAAGTTAAGTAGGTCCAGAGTCCCAACCACGTCCCGTGCTCAAAGTTACCCCATTTATTTATTTTAAAGTGAAAAAAAAATTATAAATTTTAATTTTTGTGCTCTGCAGTGTATGTTAAAAAAATCAAGTTTGGGCATTTTTAAAAATAAAAATCCTTTTTATGATTTATTCCCTACCCCCCCCCCCCCAAGAGAAAGCTGTGAATTAAGACTAAAATTATAATATGATATTGAGTTTTATATGATATTTTCTTTCTCTTCTCAAACTGGAAAAGAGAGGTAGGTCGTGACCGTCGACGACGTCCAGGGCTCAAAGTTGTTATTATTATATTATTTTGAAAAAGAGGGAACAAAAAGAACAATAAATAATTTTAAATATATTAAATTTAGTGCACTGCAGCGCGTGTTATGTCGTACTCTTTCTTTCTTTTCGCTTTTGCTGCCACTTCACTGTTTATGGCGTTGTTGTGGCGTTTTTCTTGTAGTGTGCGTGTGGTGGCGTAGTCGTAGCACTCTGTAGTTGTTCCTTTTGTTGTTTAGACAAGGGTTTGCTGTTTTGCGTGTCCCGAGTTTGGGTTGTTTCTTCTACGTCTCCTCCTCCTCCGCTGTTGTAGCCCCGTCCCCCTTCGTCTGTTTCTCGTTTACAAGTCCACCATCGGTCACGCTGCTTCTACGGCTGCTTTTGTTGTCCTTGTCGTCGTCTTTCGGGTAGGTTTTTCGCGCTTTCTACCCCGTCTCGCATTTGCATCGCATGCTTTTCTTTCGTCATAAGCTTTCATTGCCATTTCACTTCTTTCTCATCATCGGTGTCTTTTTTTTGGGGGAAGGGGGTTGCATCGCACGATTTTCTCTCTCTTCTTATTAGGCTTTTTTTGTTTTGTTTTTTTTTTCTGGTTATTCTCTTCTGGTGTGTTTTTGTTTCCGGAGCGGGCTCTTGTGTATGTGTGTGTTTTTGGTTCGGGGAAGGGAGAACTTGTCTTGACTTCAAACTTTGAGGTTGAACAGCTTTATCGTCGTCTAGGAGAACAACGAGGAGGTGGACGAAGGGTTTGAGTTCGGGGTGGAGAGTAAAGGGACAGCAAAGGAGGGAAGGAGAAAGTGGATTCGACGTTTTGAAGATCCGTCGTGGTGAACGAGGTTTAGAGATCCCCGCGGGGCAGGGGAAGAGAGACAGAGAGCACGAGAAAGAGGGGCAGAATGTCCGAGCCGTTGATTGCGACCAAATGGATGTCGTATCTGGCGGAGGGTTTGTTGGCGGAGGAGGAGGTGGTGCAGCCCTCCAATCCTTTCTTCTGGTGCAATGGTCAGCAACCTGTCGAGCAAGTCGATTGCAGGTAGTAACTCATGCCTTCCTTTCACCTTCTTATATGTTCTTCCTTACGAACGACCGGCTCAACCTTTCGTCATGTCGCCAACAACTGGAGATGTGGGAGCATGGCTGAAGCCTCCATGCTTTGATGCCACATGTTTGCCAGTGCTTTAAGGGTTTCTTAAAACTGCATCTGAGTAAATTGGAACTGGATGTTCAAAGGTTTTGGTTTGTATTAGCTGCTACAAGATCATCGTTCTTGTTGTAGGTAATACCTGCCACGACCAGAGGGTTTGTTCTTATTTCCTCGTATTGGAGCTTGGTTTATTACACTCTCCAATTCCACCATATCCTTCAATGCCTCTGTGTCCAGGGTTTGCCATGCATCAGCTTATGAAAACACTGTTTCAAGAACTGGTTTTCAGATGTAGCGAGATATCATGCAGAAGCCATCATAGGTAGCAGCGTCCAAGCACTAGAGGCAGAAGCCATGTACCAGGTGTTTGATGTGCAATTTAGGATATGTTCAACCAATTTTCAATTGCAGATAACCTTCAGATTGCTAGCAGAAGATTGCCACTTTCAGTCTCCAACCCTGCACTTATGAGGGTTTTGTTCATTGGAGGTTGGATTCCGGCTTTGGAGTGGAGGGTTATGATGTGCATTCCTTCATGCATTTGGTAGCTGACTTGCTTTGGTCTGGTTGTGATGGGTTCAGTGCTGAGAATGAGTGCTCCAAGGGGGAGTCTGATATTCCTGACAAAAGTTGCTCTAGGAAAAGGTATGAAAATTGGTCAAAGAGGAGCCTGAAACCATTTCAACAGCACAACTTCCCAGATGCATTGTGTGAAGTGTATGGCTGGCCTGCAAAGAGAACTTTATAACAAAATGTAGTGTTATGCTGAGCTGTTCGTTCTCATGTCTGGTTCAAGGTCTGAAAACCATTGTTGGATGACTCTGTAGTTTCCTGGTGGGCCTCAAGCTATATGGTGTTGAAGAGTACGTAATGGGTGTGAGAGGGACATGGGAAATTGGCTGTTCAGATTGCGGGAGGACGCTTGCAGTGGAGCAGGCAACAAGGCATGCCGCGAAAAGATGCGCAGGGACCGCCTGAATGACAGGTCCGCCCTTTGAAATCTTGATCACTTTTGGAAGAATAATGGGAGTTCAACTCTGTGTTAGCGTTTGGATCTTTACCTGGTTTTATGAAATCAAAGAGGCTTTCACAAGTTACTTCTACATGATATTATGCTTGGCAAGACTTGATAGCTAGATGTGCTGCTGTTTCTTATGCGTGCTACAGTGTCTTTCACAGAATGTTATTGTGTTGTACTCACTTATTTCTTTAGTTTGTCTGCTGGTGACAGTCTTTCAAGGCTCCTAGAGTTTGCTGAATGACTTTGAATGGCTACCTGCATAGAGTTGCAGGGTAGTCTTAATTAGTGGATTTTGCTCAAATTGGTTTTGCAGGTTCCTGGAATTGAGTGCAGTTTTAGAACCAGGGAGGCCGCCAAAAACCGATAAAGCAACCATCCTGAGTGATGCTGTTCGTATTTTAGGGCAGCTTCGCTCTGAGGCTCAACAGCTTCAAGATTCAAACAACCAGTTGCATGATGCTATTAAGGAATTGAAGGTCCAGCTCCCACTTGAAAATCCTCACATACATGCCTCAGTCTCCTTGACCCCCTCCACAACCTTCCCATGGGTCAGAAATGAACCTATGTGTGGTTCATTCTGTCTGGTTCTTTGCATTGTCTCCCTCATAAGTGTAACAATGTCAGTGTTTCCTTTAGTTGTTTGTTGATAGGTTATCATATTATGTTTCATATCAGATTTGGAAGGTGTGTGCAGACAGAGAAAAATGAGTTACGAGATGAGAAATCAAGACTGAAGGCTGAGAAAGAGAGATTGGAGCAGCAAGTCAAGGCCATGACTATCCCAACTGGGTACATGCCTCATCCTGCTGCCATTCATGCAGCAGCAGCTGCTTTTGCTGCACAATCTCAAGCAGCATCAAACAAGGCAGCTCAGATGGCTGCTTATCCAGGCATGGCAATGTGGCAATGGATGCCACCTGCTGCAGTTGATACTTCTCAAGATCATGTCCTCAGGCCTCCAGTTGCTTAGGCCCAAAGTTGCACATTCCTTCTCCCCTGGGTGTTCAACTTCCTGGTTCTGAAGACATGGCTGTGCATCTAAGTTTTGGTTTCCCTTGATTGGGGAAGGGACCCATCCTGATGCCAGCTAGTGGTTTACTTGTAATTTGGATGCTGTTGGGGGTTTCTGGGAGGACTGTGGCAGTGTTGGAAACAGGTGTCTATGATTCTCTCTCTTTCAACAGATATCTTTGTATTTCACAATTGATGTGCCCATCAAATTCAAGAAACTGGAAAGGTCCTATCTCTTTTTTCTTCTGAATGTCCAGCTCTCAGTCATCAGTTTGTGGTGTCTGCCAGTAGAACATTTGGCACAGGGTTCAAATATCCTCATCAATCAAAGGTGGCTGGAGTGTGCCTGTGAGTTTTCTGGACGAGTGTATATGTTAGGTAGGAATGTTGGGGAGGCAGTCATCCTTTGCAGTTGGAGTTCCTTCTCCACCTAGGAGGAATTTGGAGTAGACAGAGAGTGTTTCTTGGATTCACATAAACCTGGCAAGAAGGTAGAGTAGGGATCTGGATGGCATTTTTTTGTAGCCAAACTGTCAAGAACATTTCTGTGGTTCTTGGCTGTAACAGGACATTGCAATTTATAACTTTGGAATAATTCTGGACCTTTCCAGACAGCGATGTTTCATCTGGAAATGCTTGTTGGTTATTACTCTTTTTGTTCATCTGTTCTGAGGTATGTCCCCATGCAAGATTTTGGTTCTTCAATGAGTTTTCAATGCTGTGGGGAGAAATGCAGGGAGAGAAGCAATAAGCTTGCCCAACTCTCCCTGAAATAAAACCCATGTGTGCTGTGGATGAGTGTTAATAGTGGGTGTTTCAGCATCCTAAGTGTTGTCAGAAAACACTGTTTATCTGCACTTGTAAGGATCAGCTGACTCTTTTCATTGTAGTTTCTTTTGGACCATGATGATCACTTGGCCTGTGGTAATGCCTATCCAAGCAAAATTATCAAATCACAGGTGGCTGCTGTCACAATTTCTTCATGGCAAGTAAATAGTCTGCTATTGCAGGTGAAAGGGATGGATTATATGTGATGCAGGTAGAATATTTGCGTACCACAAGTACACAGTTTCTGTGATGTCTGCTTACAAAACACAAACACAAATGTTTATGAAGTGTTTGTGTTTGTAATTGGCCACCCAATGTAATTTTGAAATACCTTTTTTTTCAATCTCTCATGATGTGAACCACTCTGTAACAACACTGGTGGAACTGTTTTCTTTGTAATAACAAAGAACCATTTGGCTGACTGTGGGTTTACATGTTACATCACAAAGTTACCTAGTTTCAGGGGACCAAGTTTTCCAAAATAGTCACACATGGGAGAGATCAAGAGAGAAGAACTTGGATGAGAAACAGACATTGAAAAAAACTGGAGAAAGCTTTGAAGATAATGCATGTACTGCAGAGATTGTGAGTGTTTCTTGGGGCTTGAGAGTTTAGACAAATCAAGTCAGAAATGTGCAGCAATTGTTTGAAGTTTTGGTGGAGGATTTGTACTACCAGAGCACATGGTTCCAATCGCAGCAGTGCCACCTTTCACACTTTGCACCCACCCGCCCTTTTCCTGTACTCAGGCCCCTACATCACCACCACCTCTGATCACCTGCCTGCCACAGCAAGTACTGTTCTGGATTTTATCTATGGCTGCGTGATTCTTATGCATGTCCTGTCTCTTTAGATCATGGGCAAAGAGGAATCATTTGCACCTCATGTGGCACTGATAAGACACTGAATGCAGTTTCACAAGCCATGGAGTTGTTGTCAAGTTAGTTTCACAACCTTTTTCAACGAGATCAGATCGACCCATACCCACTATGTGGGCCTCTACTAGTGTCTACCACATCCACAATGTTGGGCGAGTTATTTCTTCACCCATAAGCATGACATTTGGACAATGTATATTAAAGATCAGTTGAATGTTATCACATGGGGTACTCATTGTGATTTGTTAATCAAGGCCAATCATTTTGTTTTTGACTGGTCTTTTTGGAGAGCACCATATTTTATGCATATTTACAGGTTCAACATTCAATTGTTTAAACTCAATTTCACATTATTTGAACACTGAAATATAGTTTACATGTCATTATACTCCTGCTGGTGGGAATGTGTGATACTATGTGTTGTTGTTATGTTAATTTGACTACAATTTTTGGTAGATTGTGAAATTACTGATCACATTCTAATCTCTGTCTAGACCTATAATCTTTGTTCTAGAGCATCTCCAGCGGTGCTCTGTATGTGACCCTGCAAAAATATTTCTCACATCCAAGTTTAGTTATGTACTTTTTCGTAAACCCACTCATAAAACTAAAACTGGGATTGCATATAGGTGGAAGACTACTAATAGCAAACCATTTGACCAATCATTTGGTTGGCCAATCAGAAATAGTGAGCATATGTTGTATTCATATTTATTACACTCTTCTCTGGCAGGTGTTAGGCTTTGCTGTGTCTTTTACAACCGCCAAAATAAATTCTGCAAAATAAAACCAATTTGCTGAACCAAACCAATACAGCAAAAGTCAAAACATGTATTAGAGACAACTTAGGCAGTTTGAAATACACCCTCCCTTTTTTTGCATTTGGTCAGGATTGTTTGATTCATTTCTTGGCGCCTAATTCTGTCCCTTGATTGGATGGTAGCAGGATTAGGATTGGTAGTAATTGTGAGGTTTACACTCTATCCATCTCTCTCACTAACTTGAGGTCATTGGTTTTGTGGTTTCCCTTTGTTTTTGGTTGAGTGTCTGTCTTCTATATAAATAATATTTTCTCTCTCTTAGAACAAATTTATCTTCACAATCAATATGTGAAACTGTAACAACATTATGGGTGTTTCTGTGGACAGCATTTGTCTCTTCAGGGTTACAATGAAAACTAAATGCTTCCAAAGTAGAGAAGAAATGGTTGACATTATTGGGTCCCATGTATTTTTGGCAGTTGTATGTTCAAGATACTTGGTAGTGAGTTCTCTTTCCAATGGAAGAAATGGCAGAAATTTTGAGGCTTTGGAGACAAGGACTAAAATTGGTTCTTTCTGTAAACACATAGACAGTTATGGCTGCTAAGCAGATTTTTCAGAGCACCTACACCAGTAGCAGTAAAAAGGTGTGTCTGCTGTTTACGATGAAGGACATTGAATGTGAAAATGAGTTTGGGCCTGGAGATATGCCTCAATGACCTCCAAGAGAACTAACAAAAGAAAATTACTACTTTTGATTATTAGCCTGCCATATTCATTGGCCAAGTGTTGGCATTTACATAATCTCGTACTTTACACAGTTCAACTTTTTATGTTATGGGTGAGGATGGGGGAATAAGTAACAATTTATGTTAGAACATGGTAAGAAATAGCACTGATAGAGTCCCATATAAGTTAAGGGGTATGGGTGGAGATGCTCTGAACATGATAGATTGAGATCTGCAGCATGTACTATATGACCTCTAGAGTACAGTGTCTTTTTCTTAGAGTATGATTTGTTTTCTACCCCTTTTTGGCCCTGGCCTTTTTCTTTTGAAAAATTTCACACTGTGATAAACCAATCCAAAAAATCTGCCTTGTACTCCCTGTTTTAAAAAAGAAAAAATCGCCAGATTTTGAAAAAAAGGATATGAGATTATTTTTTTGTCACATTTTGATTAGGAGTTTAATTTGGGGCTAGTTGCTTTGCCCTTTTTTTAATACTGTTGCCATTTAATACTAAAGTGTTCTGGAGATACTTGCTAATGATGCTACATCAGAAAATAGGGGAAAAAAAAACGCCCCACTGGGTCCATCCTCCAGGGGATATCCCTATAACTAGAGGCATATAATCCTTTTCATCTGGAATACTATAGTGTTGCTGTGCAATGGCTGGTGTACTGATATGTAATATAAATAATATTGGCTTTTATCTTCACCCATCAATTGGGAAGCGTGCAAGTTGCAGTTCAATAGATTACTTTCAAGAATACCAGTCTAGTGTAAAATGTCACACTAGTTGTGGAACACCAGGATGACAATTACAATGGAGCTTTTGTTCTTCATCCTCATTAGCAGATATGATTCAGATAGAGTCTGTTAGATGACAACTGAAGACTGCTTACTCTGTGTTCAATTAGACTGGATGATGGACTCAAATACTATGAGTGAACTTGCGTCTGCAAAGCTTCAAGGTACGCACTGGGATCCCTAGCTACTGAACCCTGCAAATTCTAAAGGCTCTATCTTTTTGGAACTCCACAATGCAGAAGCCACTACGGCCTTAGCTCAGAACTCTGAATAATGCTAAAGAGAGGGGTGTACGACCTGCTGTCGAGGAGAGAGCACTTGGCGCTGAGCCCACTCCCACATGTTACTGCTATAGGCCAGGCAGTGTTTGATAATTAGACTCTCTTTCTACAGTGTACACCATCTGCATGGGTCTAAAGAACTTTCTGCTTCAGGGTTCAGTAGACAGCAGAGAAGAGAGTTGGGTCAGCAACATTTGCCCTGGAGATCCCCCATACATGTTAAATTTTCCTTGGTAATCTAGACTGGAGGTTAGTTTTGTCAGGAAAAAATATTTCCAAATGTATGGCTGCCTTGTTCTGTGTATGAAGAAGTGCTGGTACTAAGTGGCTCGACTGGCAGCAGCAAAATGGTGTGGGCCGACTATTTTGGTTGAAATAGAGTAGCTAAATAGCCTGAAAATGAGTTTGGACATGTAAATATGCTTTGAATCAGGGCCAAGGATTTTATTTCAATTTTCTGAGGTAGATTGACTGGTGATCATTCACAGGAGTACTTAGCCAAATTTGGTTACAAGTCAGAGAGAAAGAAGATTTTTTTGAACCCCCCTATATTTTGGCTGCTAGAACCTATGGTGTAAATTTGGCAGTTTCAAAAAAAATTCTCAAATATGGCAAGTATCAGCCATTTTTTCCCAAAAGAGATGCTTTACATGAGTTGCAACTTGTCTCTCTACTTGGGATATATTGAAGACACATTTAGAAACTATTTTGTGAAAGAGAAGAAATAGTGTTGTGTTGGATGGCCCATTCTCCCTTCAATGGGTTCCTTAAGACGACCATTAGGCTATCCAAATGATTTGTGATTGATGCAAAAAAATAAGATATATTAAATCTACAAATTAAAAGACCAAGGTTTAGTCTCTTTTCCTTGGAAAAAAGAATCAAGTCCAATTCAACCTTTACAAGGAGCTTCCATTATTTGGATTAGTTACTTTTGAAGGAAAAAAAAACATTTACACAAATCATGCAATTAAATGTTTCTAGATTTTGGTTGTAGGTGAAGAGATGCCTTCAAACAAGTTCAAGCCCCTCTATCCAAAAGAAACTAGCACCAAAGGACATGCCTAAAGAAATATCTAATCTACAAACTCTTAAGCTTTTCCTGAGCTCTTTAACTTTGCAAATTAAGTATTCGAATTCTTATTTCCTAAACATTTTTCAAGGAAGGTGATGTCTATTAAAACATCAATTAAAATGTTTCTTCATACATAACTTCCTTTGGTTTCTTAAGGTTATGGCACAACCGCTTGTAGGCCATCAACTTAAGTCACTACCACATCCAAATCCTAAACTCTCCTAAGATGGGCATCATTTATATTGACCAAAATGTTTCAAGCATGATAAATTAGAGTGCACCTAAAAAAAGCATGAACAATTGCTTCTATATTGGTTACTAATTGAAAAAGAAAACTGGACATTAAAAAATGATTTGAAATACTTCCATCATCATCAATACATTAGATTTACTCGAAATCAAAATTTGAATGATTTTGAAGCTTAAGTATCCCATTTCAAATTGGATAACAAATGTCTATATACATTTGCTTTGACCTTTTTGAATCTGTAGTAAACTTGTAGTTGATTAATCATTCAAAGAATCTCACTCTGGGGAGATAAATTAACTCTCAAAGCAACAGGATTCATAATAAGGATGACAGTAATTAGGTTACATGTGCTGAAACTGAAAAGATGGGTTGCTCACTAGTCCTTTTGATGTAAAATATCTCATGATCTGAAACTGCAGCTGGGATGGATTATTGCAGGATTACTTTTCCTGAGGAGTGATGATTTCTTCTTCCTGAGGAAAAGTAATGGAAAAACCCATAGCTTCACATTTCTTGCTTAAGGTACATACAGTTTTCCTAAATCATTGGTGTACATCTTCAGTAAATGAGAACAGAAAATAGAGTGAATACTAAACATATGACGCTTTGCTAATGAACTTCATTTTGAGCTTTTAATCCTAATAACACAAGAGAATAAGTGGATCAGTGAGAGTACCAAGTCGTTAGCTGATAATTATACCATCCACAGGAGAGTGTGAACAGATTCAAAACCTTTGTGCTTACTCGTTGTGCCATAAACTATAAATGTTGTTTGCCAGGAATTCACAGGTGAAGCAGCAGACTGATGGTTTTGATAGCTGTGATCACAGTGAGATCAGTAAACTATCTCTTGGACTTTCACAGGATCCAACCCGAATCACAACACAACTGCAAATTAGAATTGTTGAATAAATTAAGAACGTTTCTGAGCAAGATCCTGGGTTAAGGATTTTGGATCAGTAATCTCATCATCATCTAAAGCGGAGCTGGGGCTGTTCCAATTAGAGCATCTCCAAACGAGACGCAATAAAGAGGCTATGTGACACAAAAGTGCAGACTGAATTGAGGACCTCCTAATGAAATTTATGGTATGAGCAAAAGACACGCCTCCAGCACTTTGTTATACCCAGCACCCCACACTGTCACCCTTGGAAGTGCAAGTACCATGCAAGTGCAAAACACTCCACATTTTGCAGCAGTGCAAACTGAGGGTGCATTATATCCCCTAATGAGTCATCAGGAGCGAGTGAACATTTTGAAAAGTGAAATTGACATAGAGATGGGCGTTTCACTTTTCAAAATGCTCACATTACTTTTTTATTTAAAATTTTATACCCAATGGGTACCTGTCGGGTATCACAATAATTTTTTTTTAAAAAGGTAAAATTATGCATCATGTTTTACAATGTGCAATGCTCTTGGGCCAAGGCATTCCCGAACTTCTGGCCAAGGGCCTGTTATTTTGGGAATGCCATAGCCCTTGGGTGTTACCCTACACTTAAAGCCATGTCATTGTTTTTAAGTGTTGTGGGAAGGCACATTATAAAGCATAATAGTTCACTATATAGTTTCTAAAAAGTTCCCTCACAACTTTTATTTTAACAAAAAGTTCGTACTCAATGGGTACCCACCAAGTACCACACATTAAAAAAAAGTGACAAAGATTTACACACAATAAGGCCCTTGGGGGAAGGTGTTACCAAAATCAAGGTCATGCTTGATTTTGCCTCATGTGGGCCCTTTATTCTTATAATGCCTTCCATGTAGGCTTTACCTATCACTATGCACCCTTTAAACTACCATTTCCACATGCTAATTCCCATGCCTGTAAATTGCCAATGTGAGTAGGCTAGAGCTAACAATTTTGCTCTCCCAATTGGAAGAATTATGATTGTGAGCATGATGAGTTTTTTGTGATGCAAAAGTAGCAATTGTCACGCATATATGGAAGGCACAAAGATTCACCGCATTATGCTAATCACTATTGCTATCAATCTCTACAATTGGTTGTGATTGCTAAGAATTTGTTGGAGTTCTAGTTGATTGGTTCTTGGAGCTCTATTGGATTTCTATATGAGTCCTTTAAAAAAAATGGACATGTGTTTGCCAATGACAAAGCTAGGAAGTTGGGTCTACACTTGAAGGAATCAAGGTGCAATGGTTTGCAATTGTCAAAATTGAGTTGCATGAACTTATAGTTGCAAAGATTTAGGGTGTATAGTTTTGTAATCATTAGATTTAAGGTGCACGGGCTTGTAGTTTCGAGAATTGGGGTGCATGGGTTTGCAATCTTCGGAGTCAAGGTGCATGTGGTTGTAGTTGTCAAAGTCAAGGGAGTTGGGGGAGCCAAGGGTGTCAAATGTGCTGAGCCTTGAAACCACACCTTCAATTCTATCAATTCCTTTTGACAACAAAACTTTAAATATTCCCTAGTTTTGTTGTTTAACATTGGTCATCAATGATTGTGAAGAGTGCAAAAACATTGGACTATTCTATAATCCTTTTTTCACATCACAATTGCCATGTTTAAAATTATGTGTGTTTGTGTTTTTAATTGAACATTCCTTTATTTTCATCAACTTAAAATCTTCCTTTGCTACACATGATCCTTGTGGGTGCTTCAAAACCTTCCTTCAATTGAAAGTTGTTCCTTCTACAACTATATTTAATTCCTTCACAAAGTCATTAAAACTTTTTATGTTTACTATTAGTTTGGACAAATTTTTTTCATTGATTTGATTTTCTACTTTCTTTTAGTTTCTACCCACCAAGGTATATCTTTGAGAATCAATGAACAATGAATGAACACCAAAACACATTTTTTTGGAGTGCTTTGATTTGTATAGTTCTAGAACTTTTAGACAAACATCTTCACAAGAACTACTACTTGCATTCAAAGCAAGTACAACTTGACAATTATCACAAAATTCATGTTTTATCAACCCCCATTTTGCCTATAAGTTCCTAGCTGCACACTCGCCATAATCAACACATTGATTTGAATTGTAGTGGTTTGCAATCTACTTTCAAAATACTTGGAACATGTATTTAGTTAATTCTAAGTTAAACTGTCAATTTTGGACTTTTTTAAACCTAATGATTGATATCAAGTTTGAGACAAAACATTATTAACATCTACTTGTTGGATCATCTAGTGAGGCAAAACTTTATTAATATTTATTGTTGCATCATTTGGTGGCCCCTAAATAAAGGTTTCTTTTTAATTTTCCAACTTCTAAATGGTCAATTGTTAATTATGGACTTTTCAAAAGTTTAGAATTAACTAAATACATGATTTGGGGTCTTGATCTACCCATTTCCAATAATTGGGTCATGTGAAACATGAAGCATAAAGCTCCACAATTGTTTCTCCTCAACTAACATTAATTGTTTTTCCCTTCATCACTCTTGAAACATCAAGATCCTATGAAACCTATGAAGCCATTGTCAAAAGTAATGGAGCTCCCACATGGATGGCAATAACTTCATTATATGAAAAGATTTGATTACATTTAGCTAGAATTTGTAGAGCTTCAATTGTGGCACCAAGTTGTGGGGCCTTGTGTTGAATGTGGTGACACTTGTAATTAATTTGTAGGTTTTTGTGATTTTACAATTTTTTTTTCTACCACTATATATTGTTGTTGGAAGCCCATTTCATGTATTTTGCTATAGATTTTTTTAGCTTTTGAATATTATTATGTGGGCTATTATAATAAATGCTCATATGAAGTTAGATTGTGTCCACTCACAACCCCTATTTGGTTTTTTACCAATGTTGTCCAATTCTAAGTTTCCAAAGTTAGGTCTAGGTTTAAGAAATGAACTTAACAAGTTTACATGGACCCAAACTTGGCCAAGAATTGGACTCAATGGATCTACATTGACTTAGACCCTTTTAGACTTGATTTGGTGATTTTACATGAATTGAAACCCATTATAGAATTGGACCCAATAGGTTTTTAAGGGTTTTTTTTAAACAAGATTTAAGTCATATTTACTTATTAGGGGCTAGGATCCTAGGGCCTAGCCCTAAGCTTTCATCCATATATATGAGGGCATCTCCAATGGCAACATCAAAATTGCCTTTACACAAATACTTTGGATGTAATATATTTTTTCAATAGTGCCAAATTCAATATGGACATCTAAACATTAACGGCACACCACCATCAAAGTTTAAATAAATGAGGTAGCTACAAAGGAAGGTAGTGAGTTGGGTGTTCAAATTGAGATCATGCTTGATTAGGATCCCAGGGGCAAACAAAGGACAATGACATTTATTCTTGATATGGTCACCATCCATATTCCCAAGAAAAAGGGGTTATTTAAATATAAAACTTTCGTGTTTTTTTTAAAAAAAATCTAAAACTTAGAACCAATGAGTTTCATAAAGCCTAAAACAATGGACTTGGGAACTAGTAAACACAAATTGGACTTGGCCTTGAAATCAATGGGTTTTAATTTTTGAAATTATTCCCTAGACTTGAACTTGAAGGGTCTTCCATTTTACAATAAATTATAGACTTAGCCTTGATAATATTTTTAAAAACCACTTGATTTGACCAACATTTGTTTTTACCATTATTAACCAAATCCATATATAGTGCTAATAGTTTCCCCCTAGGAACAAAAAAAAACATGAAAAAGTGGAAAATATAAAGTGAGAGACCATTTAAATGTCACCACATGGGCTAACCATTATGTAGGCTA
>Ga0209208_10006889_pt1 | contig 15598 bp, 8 predicted proteins | sample S1TSphfallax_3_FD_187694 | JGI IMG/M metagenome (GOLD analysis project Ga0209208, IMG submission 187694) | Host-associated microbial communities from peat moss isolated from Minnesota, USA - S1T2_Fd - Sphagnum fallax MG (SPAdes) (version 2) | ecosystem: Host-associated > Plants > Peat moss >...
CACCCCTATGTCATTGTAGAATACCTTTAGGATGTAACTAATTTGGTGACTATTGTGACTAATGGGACATATCAACCTATTAATGGATGAAAATAAATGTAAAATCAATCCAACCAATAGGATGAAAGTTCTAATAGTTGCATAATAGTTGTGAAAATGACCAAAATAGTTGAAATTTGATCTTGTAGTTGCAATATTCCCAAATCTAGTCGCAAATGAACAAGTCGCATGTAGTTGTAAATGGATTGGTTACAATTTGGCTGATTTCTACTAGTGATTACCCCCAACCACTCACTACCCCAACCTACCTAATCCCACTAGCTTTAACCTTTGGGTAAGGGACAGTAAGTCTACCACTAATAACTAGTAGTCACTAGGAGGCCTATGGAACTAATTAGTCTAGAGATTTCTACCCATTAACATTTATGTCCACAAAGGTAACTATTTTAACCCAGATACAAAAATTATTATACTTAATATAATTGACCTTAGGTTTACCTTAAACCAATGTGACATAAGATTGGGTTAGTGTTTAAACAAATGTGATTGATGTGACGTGACAAGGTCGACACTAATAACCCTACATTCAACTCAAAGCTTGGACACTTCCAACTCCATAGATGCAAGTTGTAGTAATTGGGCCACCTCACCCACCAACTTCAAATTCCACTCTTTCAAAAATTATGCCCATTCATGCACATGAGATGTTTTTATAATATTCAATTTCTCACCTTTCAACGCAAAATCAACTTATAACTACTTCATAACTTTTGATGTGCATAACCACCTTTGAGTTGTGATTCATGTTTAACAATTTTTACCCGATTCAAATCTTTTTGTTGAACCTCCCACTTAAACATCCTTTTGCAAAAACTTGAATGTTTGGTTTGTATTTGGTTTTTCAACAAATGCCACCCAAGAGATACCCTATTCAAATTTCTTTGCAACAATGCCAAGTGCAAACTTTTTAACAATAAACTTTGAATATGGCATTTTTGCCTTCCCATAACATAGTGACAATATCATCTCCATTTTGGCCTTGATGTTGGGTGCAACGTTTGATATAGCAAAAGTTAGAGCAAGGAGTGCCTTTACCAAAAGTTTCCACAAGCTTTTCATTAGACACATCCTTCTTAGCCTTCAATTGATGAGGATTAACTTTTGCCTTTGTTAACCTTATTTTCATGAAATATTCAAAGTTTTTTTAGAGGTGGTTACATAATTCTCTCCATTCTACCCTCTACTTCATTCAAAGAATCTTTGTTCTTACTTTTAGAGTCCTTTCAATTTATGTCCATTGTAACATGTTTTCATTTTCTGAACCATCATCCTTAACATCCTCATCAAACTCTCTAAACCTCATGATGCTCAATGTGTAAGATGTGTCACACAAGAAAAAAAAGGGTATGAAATTTGCAACATGCTACAAAAACAGAAAAAAAAACATAAATTACATCAAACTTTGAACTATAGTAAAAAGGAAGCTCAAACTTGCAAAAGGGCATTTGGGAAAGTTGGGCCAAGAAGAGATTCAATTGAATGAGGTGGGTTAGAAGGGATGATCTAGATTTACCTACCTAATCCTAGGATGCAAATTAATTAAAACTTAGTTAATACCTCATTACCTAGCTAGAATAGGAAAACTTTCAAGAACAAGCTTTGATGTAGCTTTATGATCAATGGTTTATATTATTGGATGTCAATGTGCACCATTATGAATAAATTTTTAAAAATATTTCCGACCAATGATTGATCATGTGACTAAGTTCATTTGAAAGTGGAATAATTCTAAAAATAAAAATGATGTCAAGTTTAATGATAGATAAAATCAAAGGCTTGGAATGATTACAACCAAAATGTTTGTGTGCATCTTATGTGTTTTTGATACACTCAATTTTGACCACTTTTGGGTGCATTGTAGTGTGCAAACACCCTTCTATTAGTTCAAATTAAATTTCTTTTCAATATTTTGATTGGGTTTATGACATGCTCCCAACTCCTTAAGGGACTCAAATGTGAGTCCAAAGTGAAAACAGTGGGAAAGTAAGGAGTCAGGGCACGCTCCCTGACTCACAACACTTTGGAGGGGTAGAGGGGCGTGCTGGAGCTCCAGGATGGGAATAGGAAGAATTGACAAGCTTCAACTACTCACACCAACCTGCACATCCATCTTTAGAATTATGAGGCACACTTCTTTCAAACCTTTCTTTCCTTTTCCAATCCCTAAAATGCAAATACTTGCAATACAAGACTATTTAATTTTTCTTGTACAAAAAAAGTCATGGCTCATGACACATGTGTGAGATAAATTTCATGTTTTCATTCATTACAATGTACAATATGTGATGTTTATTGTGGCATATATTTCAATAAAATGCCAATTTCACATTAGGTAATGATGCATATCTGTCACACATGTTGTCACCTTACACCACCTTCAAACATTGGTGCATCTTCATTCTAGTATAGACTCAAGATCCTATGATCCTCAAGTCCAAAAATAGAGAAAACCTCATCACCTACACAAACTAAAGACAAAACACAAAAGAAAGCAACCACATCCCACTCTGGAATTCTTGATCCTTTCTCCATTTTGAAGCTCCCATCTTAGAATGACAACAATCATTCCAACAACCTCTGTCCTCCAGCAGAACGGGGGATTTGATTAGTGCAAACCCTAATCAGTCGCTCTTCACGGTATCTCATAAGCTCCTATGCCACATTCTCAATTTCGTTTTCACACCACTTCAGGTTTAAGGGGCTCCTTTTTGAGTTCTGTCTAGCCTGCAAAGTCACGTTAGTCCTTCGGATAACAACAGATAAGAACAAGGATTGCAGCCATATCTTCAACTTTAAATGACAAGCAAAATCCATGACATGCACATAGAACGATGCTGCCTCAAGGAAACACAGGATTAAGGAAACCCAGTCCTACATCGATTTCAGGGCCAACAAAATCCTTTGAAGCAGAAAAGGGAAAGTAGTATTCACAAATTATCATTCATGGAGGCCGTGGAAAGTTGGGTTGTTTGGGAAATGGAAGCAATTGTTACAGCCCATTGAATTTGAGCAGATTAGTATGTTAACATCCTTAGCTAGAAAACATCCATTAGTGTCACTGACCCATGTCTCTTGGTCAAATTTTAGTGGGTTGAATATCAACAAGATGCTAACAAAGCTTTAGCAAAAAAATTCACTGGTGTCACACCAACCCATATCTACCTATTGGTTATCAATCAGACATAAAAATTATGCTTAAAATTATTATTTAACATATCTTTGAGATGTATTAGTATTAAGTCTGCAAATAAAATTTACCCACCAGCTGATCTTGATTTCTAATTACCTTAAACAGTGTTGAGTCAGCAGATAGCCCCACCACACTCACTAGTACACAAATCCTTGTAACCAGACATATGCATCATGCATATATGCTGTGTCAGGATCTTCAGGTCTTGCACATCCGGGTAATTGACATAGCGGCATACCGCAGGTAAAATTGAGGTTCAAGTTGTGCTTGTGGGCCAATGAGAGAATCAACCATCACATGCTAGAAGGTCGGCTGGCCAATCAATCAACAGCAGCTGCATTGGCACAGGTTTTCCGTGTCAAGACAACTGTGATTTATTGAGCCATCAGTTTTTCTGTTCAATAATTTTCAGAGGCCCAAGAGTGCCCTGGGCCAAGCTTCCAATTGGGTTTTTTTTTTTTAATTATTTATTTTTAGACTATGGGCCCTGAATATGGTGTACCTACTCTAACCTATTTCAGATTGTCCAGGTCTCCGTGAAAGAAAATACAGAGGGGGAAAGATATATCAAATTTATGATTACCCTATCATAACACTACACTTTTGAAATGCATTACTAACTAAAATAAGTAATATGTTATGTGGTTGTAAATTGTGTAAGAGAGCTTTGAAATGTAATTCCTCTATGTCTTTCTCTTATTAGGTGCTTTTGAGTTTACATATATTGGTGAATATACCCATCCAAAAGGTTTGTAGTTTGTACAATCTTCCATTTAAATATATATAGTTTTTAATATCCCCAGAGCAACACAAGAACTACAAGAAAGATAACAATTAAGTTAAACACTAATAGAAGTTGAATTGATACTGGTACTGGTTACTGAAAATCAAGTTCTGAACACATTAGTGACAGAAAACTTAAGCCTTGTAAGTTAAAAGTTAGCATTTCCATCTATTTGACAGCCTATTTAGGTACAGAGGTGGAACCAATGTTCATAAGAATTATGTCATTTGGTCATCCCTCTAGTGGGTTGATATCTGGGGCTTATCCATTTGTGTGTTTCAAACATTTTGTTGTTAGTATTTGGCTTGTGTAGACCATAAAATATTTAAAGTTCAAGGATGATGTAACTCATAAGTTCCAAATTTTTGGGGATTAGTAAAATGAGAGATCATCATCACAGTTGAAAGCATATATAGGAACAAATTATTCTAGCATCAGACTTGTATACACATAAACTAATAGTAGGTTTGGTTTAATTTTTGTTCTTGGTAGGATTCCGTCAACCCTTGTGTTTGAACTTCAAAGATGATGTCTCTGGAGAACCAGGGTTTGGAGTATAGTGATGAGATCACAGTTGGAAACAAATTGGAACACATTATTTTAACAGCAAACTGTAGACACTAGTGGTAGGCCAGGAGTAGTACGGTGTCTTTCTTTTGAATTTAGGTGAAGAAAAAGCCCACATAACTACCCTGAGGACCTGAAGGTGGTCACGTGCCTAGCAGGTGGCACAATGTTTGTGCTCCAAAAAGATGCTAGACAAATGATTTGTATAGTAAGTAATAAGCAGACTTTTCCACCACCAACATTGCCTGTGGAATCTGTTCCCTTGGCTGATTCCGGGCTGCTGATGATGATGATACGTTATGATGTGAAAACTTGTCAATTCGGTGTCATTGGCTCCTCCTTGACTCACAATTCAATTCAACGGGGAAAAGAGAAGGCAACAAAGGATGATGGAAATGATGGGAAAAAGCTATTGATGATGTAATCCTTCACATTGGGTTCCAGCGAATTCCGCATTGGTGCACACCAAATATAGCAGTACAACTTGTACTAGGTCATTGGTTTGGAACTTAAGCTTTAACAGCCCAACAAGAAAATATTGCAGGACGTTAAACACCCTGCTACTTTCCAAGTTTGGCCGAGCCACACAGAGCTACATTGGACACTGTCCCAGAAACTGAGGTTCAAAGTCCAAACGTCAATCTGACACAATGACAAGTTGCTTTTGGAAAATCCAAATTTAACATGATAAGATGATCAGACCCCCCCAGACAAAATGTGGGCCAAGGGCCTCTTAATCACCCATCCTAGCATCAAGGAGGCTTGGGACGTTGCATGATGGAAAAAATTACAGTTTTTGGGCTGAGTTTTCCGTCAAGTCAGGAATGCCCAGAATGCAGAAGCAGCAAGCTTATTTCTAAAATCTAAAACAAAAAAGAAAAAACAACTCTTTCCTTATATTGGTCTCACATATGGAAAGCTATCTGGTTGGTGTTTGAACTTTGAACTCCATACAAAGTTTGAAATCTAGAACCTTGCTTCATATTATCTTGAGGTATGGAGCAAATCATCAAATCTATAGAGAGTGAGTGAGAGAAAATATGCAAAGTTTTTTGGTGCTGTATCCTCATTCTTGATTTTCATTAATTGAAAAGGTTACACAACATTCAAAACTGGAATATCAAATGTTCAAACTAGTAAGTATATGGGAAATTTCAAATTCTCCTCTTTGCTCTTTGTCGCATGTGTCTGCCTCCCTTTGCACACCACAGTCCAGGCACTAAAATAGTAGTATACACCTTCATACATACTTATGGATTAAAATGCTGTCTGCTGAGGTTCCCTCCCCTTTCTCTCAAAAACTGAAAGAGAAGCCAGAGAAGCCAGGGTACGAGGGACAGGGTGAACCGGCACCGACACTGGTACATTCACCTTCTTGAAACCTATAGTAAGAGAGAATCAATTCTCCCAGGATATATATACCTCAGGTTGTAAAGAAAATAATAACATTCACTGTGGTAGGACTGAGGGAGGTGATGTGGAGTCATAAAATGGTTATATAGAGATGGGCGTACCCAAATCTCAGGTTCCTCCTGGCCGACAAGTGCATAGCCTGTGGACACTCAATCAAGGTTGAGAGGTAAAATTTCCATCATTTTCCACAGGCTTATAGCTAATTAATATCTGAATCCATACCTGTGGTGAAGATAGTAACACCCTTTGGAACCTAGACTGCGATCTTTTCAAGCATCTCTGTGAACTAAAATTCCTGCCTGGGCTTAGAGGAGGCATTAACACTGGCTGGGGATTCCAATTCTATTATAAGTAAAAGAAAAGAAAATCTCTTCTCTGTCCTCTAGTCCAAACTTTTGCTCTTCCCTGAGATAAAGGGGAAAGTGGGCACAAGTACAGAACAAAAAAGAAACACGCAAATTCCCTGTGCCACAGTTGCTGCTCCAGTTCTCAAAGGTGGATTCTACTTTATCATGGCAATTCACAGTTGAAAAGGGATCTTAGCCATAACCCAGATACTGGATATATAAAGAGCTTATGTATATCCAGGAAAACTCGTGTCTAACAAAGCTCAAAGGACTGCCATCCAGAGTTTAAACTTGAGCCATCACAAGTTGCGTCAGCAGGTGTCCATAATCAGCAGGTGTCTGTAATTATAGTGTGGGATGCAAGCTTAGACTGGGGGACAGTAAGCCCAGAAGCAGAGCATACTCAATGCTCACCTTAATAGATAAGCAAATGTGGATATGGCTCATTCAAGCCACAAACAAGTTGCAGACCCACAATCACCATCCCAATTTGACAAGTAGTTGGACAAAGTTACCATCTTTGTCCTGATTCATATGTTCAAGAGAAACTCCCTGTAAGTATAATACAAAGATAATTACAAATATTCGTCTTCTGTGTTTGAAAGTTTCTTCCATCTTCCTACATTTCTTACTCAGTACAGTATTAGTATCTAGTCGATGCCAAGCAAATAGAAGGCTTAAATGTTTTCCTCTTGCTTGATGAGGAATACCATAGTAACCTACCAGGTTTGGCACTAAATAATTGTGAGGATAAAAATTCAGGACTTTTGGAGAATTTATTAAGATGCACTGAACAGGTAAAAAATTGCATCTTACTAATTTGTTAATGATTATTCCAAAATATTAAGAAAAAATATATTAGATATTCAGCATCTAAGTGCCAAATCTGCTAGGCTACTACAGTTATAATATAGGCAATATTCAAGCCTTTATCGTCTCCACTTTACGAAGGCCTAATAAAAATAGAGAGCTCAGGCCCTGAGCATGAAGCAATTGTTTAACTTCAGGAAACATTTTTCCATTGGGTTCCAGTTCCCTAACTTATCTTAGTGGTTAGCTCAGTTTCTGTTTTATTACCTACTTAAGAAGAACCCGGTAGCTTTTACCTATGTGCTAACCATCTACATGCATCTATGTATTTAGTACTAAATACCCGCTTACTTACAAGACCTACCTTTCAGGATGGATTACCAGGGTGAAACCTAACATCAACTTTGTTGCATTTCATCCACAATTGGAAATATCTTTCACAGGATGGAGTACCAAAAGTGAAACCTCACATCAACTTAGTTGGGGTTCATCCACGTCTGAGTCATAACCGGCTTCCAATAGATCGCGTGCTGGTGGCTGTTGTTGGTTCACGCCAGCCTAAGCATGACGTAGTTAGCCCCTAAGATAATAGTTGGGATGAATGTTGATTGAAGAAACTATCACTCCCCTTCAAGTGCATGAGGCAATTGCAGGGCAAAGCCAGAGGCTGCAGGCTTAACTGGGTGTAAAGACTAAAGACCTGCTCCAATTTCTGGGGTACCCACCAGCATCACAGTAGAAACCAGAAACGCCTTCCACGCCAGCATTACATTTTTTGAAATGCCAGTGAGCATTCCACTTTCAGAAACGCTCTCCAAACAGTGGAGGAAAATTTACACTGGGTAATATGCTCTCCAATTACACTCAAATAATCAGAGCTGGTCTTTATGACAGCCATGATGATTTCTATCATTTGGCCAACTTATCAGAGATGCAGAGGTAATGTGATTGTGGTGGTGACTGGTGACCATCTTGTTGTAAAAAGCAGCAAGGTAGGGGGTGATGATGCTACATGTGACCCATGATCAAGCTCACAATCTGAATATTGCAGCTGGGCACCGTTTTCTCCTGTGGGGATGATTGATCTGAACTCCTGAAGTGTTAATTTGCTTCCATACAGACAATCAAGTAGAAGAAAAATCTTGTAAATAAAAATCAAGGATGGGAACCCATCCATCAAAAGTACAAGGCAAATGAGAACACAAGTAGACACAACCCAAAGAGAAAACACAAGCAAACAATCAACAAAAATTTGGTAAAGACGTTATGCAAGGAAGACGCATGGTTAGGAAATGACAATCAACAATAACAAAAGAAGATTTAAGATGAAAAAGCTGTCATTTGCCACAAATCAGCTAGTGATAGAGGTGCACTAATTATGATGTGTGGAAGAGATGAGAACCCCAACCAAGTGAAACAACCCATTGAAGAATCATTATGACATGCACACATTGTAGGGCTATGGACACGTGTTATTGATAGCAAGAAACAAGCATCAAGGGGACTAAAGAAGACCGTTGATGATGCATAATAATGGTCTGTGCACAAGTAGTAAAAAATGAATCAAAACAAGGATGAAGACACCCATATGTCTCAATAGCAAGGGGAATGAAGTCATCGCTTGGTGCTCATTCAACATATGATCATGTCTTTTCTTGAGTAACCATCATTGTTGTATGTGTTGTTGTCATTGATGTTTGTTGCACCATATTTTTGCAAATCGGGCCAACAATGATAACATCCATCAAGGTTCAAAAACTATCTTTGGTGATAAGGATATTCATTTGTTGTTGGGTGTGGTGAGGGAAAAGGTGGGAAACCTACCTTTGAACATGTGTTTGACTTTCTAAAACAATAGTTGTGACAATATCTCAAAATGTATTGTGGGTTCCTAGGTGAAAGCATGATTAGATGTCTCAAAAGTGGCGTTTGAAAATTCATAATCTAACACTAGCAAGTTTTTTTGTAGTTTTAACAATTATCAAACCATAAATCATATAATTATCCTGTATGATTTTAATTATAAATATTAATAAGCAAATCTATGAATATCCTTAAACATGTGATTGATAAAAAAATCCATGCAAAAGATTTTTAAAAATGTGAAATGGACTTTCAAAAATAAAAAATTACAACAATCGTGTCATTTTAAAATTTAAAAAATAAAAAATAAAAAAATTAGGAAAGTTTCAATGCACTTCACTAATAAATTTTTCATTTGTTGATGTTTTATTTTTTAATTTTTCTTTTGACATTACTTTGGTAATTTTTTTATTCCACGTTTTTCATTTTTGTGTGACAAACATAGTGTTATCATTTGAAAAATTCATTATGAGTTCATAATCTTTTTAGAATTCATCCAATTTTTTAATGATGATTCTCATTAAAGTCTATGACAACATGAATAATTCAAAAATTGATTAATTTTGAATATGGCTTTAAATTTTATTTTTGTATGTAGTCCATAAAAATTACAAGTGTGATAGTTTAAATAGTCCCCTCTATTCATGTTTTCACCTTGTTCTACATTCACTCCCACATGGGCATTTATGCAAATGGGTACATATTTTGATCGTCAATGGTATGAACACATTGACACTGTGAAATATGGGCAACCGTAGGATGTGGTAAGCCAAGATGGGTATGTAGTGTTGTAAGGAAGTGGGTTGAAGATAAACAAAATGTAGATGTGGTAAGATGAGCTAATAACCAAGCACCTACCTTTAGACTTGCACATGAGCAAAGATGTGCTCACATGATATCTGAAGGATCGTATACTAAAAGTGAAACAAACTCTTGCTCGTGTAGTCAATTTGCTAAAAAAACTTCCAACTAGGGATAAGATTGAACTGTTAGGCTTTCAAAAGGTGGGACTTAAAAACGGACAACTTGGGTAAACATGGCTTAGGTGTCTTGTAGTACCATTTGGAACAAGGAAATGTTAATCTTAACATGTTTTATTACATCCCAAATAATAAGGTGATAAGTGATAACTGCAAAAATGACCAGTGCCCAACATCCCAAAAATGCGAGGGCAGTAATCCAAGTTATAAAAGGGAGGTCGAGCTTGCCAGAAGAAGCACAAATAGTGATATGATGAGTTAGTTGATCGATAGAACCACCAAAAGATCCTGCACCAAATAACTTTTCCAACGTAATTATGGTATGAGTTTGAACTTAACATAATGCTTCAAAATACCTAAAGATGGAAACACTGTGCAAAACGATTAGCCAGGGCATTAAACATAACACAACCAGAACATCACAAAAGCCACTTGAGTATTTGTAAACATAAAAACATTATATATCATCCCAAGATCCTCATGAATAACTTTAATCACAAATGACACAACGAATGATTTGGATCCCACTGGTGTGTTCAAAATACTAAAATATGAGTCGAAAATAAAAAAGCCAAGAAGAAGTGATATAAAATGGTCCAACCCCTATGGAAACCAAGCTGCACATTTCACTAGTTGCACTAAATGCCCTAATGTTGAAAAACTCTTGTAGTAATCGTAAAAAAATAGGAACCACATCTAATGCAAGACCTATTATATACACATCATCCACCAATGAAGGGAAAACACAAGTAGGGTGGGTTGTTTCTATTAGGTGAAAAGTGTGAAAATGAGTTTGAACAAACAACATTCCTGCCAATAGGATCCCCTGTCATGTGCCTAATTTCGACAAAATGATTATGAGATCTTCATGTCAGGAAGTTTGAAATATATATAATGGGGATGGATGTGTATAAAATTGTTGAACAAATGGGAAAATAAATCCAAAAAACTAGGCAAAGATCGTAACTCCTAAAAAATGACTAATTGTAACACCAAATTGAGGGCATCACGAACATCCACTTGTAGCACCACTCAATTTGAGTGCAAATCTAACATCGTTCAAACGTTATGAACTATTGTTTCACACCCACCATGAATTACTACACCAAACTAATGAAGATTAAAATGTTCCACAAGAATATTTTTAAATTGAATAACAAGTGTGTGAACAATTAAGCAATAGATAGCTTCACTCATCGCAATGGGATGTATGCCTTTAAACTACTTCTCCAATGTTAGAAGTCAAAATGTAAAAAGCAAACACAATGCTAAAAATGCAACATAACCTTGAACAATATGCCCACATACCTTTAAAAAAAAGACAAAACCACTCGCAAAATCGTCTGGCTCAAAACAAACTTGAAAAAGCCATAGTGAACTTGACTTGTTGCTATCGATTGGGGATGCTAGCAAACTTCCATCCTTCATCTGCTGTCAATAAACTCCATGGTGTGTTCAGAGTTCAAACTGGAAAGTGAGGAGATTTCCTACCAGAGAAAGTAAGAATACCAATCCCTTCAAGGGGTAGATAAGTGTAGATTAACACCCAGAGAGAACGGCATCCCCAAAATAAGCACCCCTCAGCTCCACTTAAGTGAGAGCTTATTTCCGAGGGGTTCTTATTTTGAGAATGCCCCATTCCAAGGTCTTACTTGACATAAAGCACTGGCAGGAATTTATTTGACTTGTTTTCCTATGATGACCAATGGTATCACAAACAGAAACACAAAGTCACCGGCCAGAGTGGGCATTTTGCATTTGGAAATGCCCCACCCTTTGCCAAGGACAAATTCCACTCGATAAGGTGCCCTCCAAATACACTAGAAATTTTCTAGTAATGCTTTCTCTCAAGGAGAAAAATCTGATTAACTCTTAAACGTCCAATATGGGCCGCCACCTCACCGTTTCTCCTACCCACAATGAAGGAGGCCAAAAACTGACACTCCTATGGTTTAAGGGACATGTCAGATTATTTTTTTCACACTTATGATGTCTCATTTGGATTTCTTGAGGCACTCTGACAGGTTTTTTCAAGTTTGGGCAGCATCTAACAACTCCACTTCCAAATTTTGCTCTTTGCCCAGGTTACAAAACTGAGGATTATGTGAGAGGGGTCAGCTCATACAAGACTTTGGGGCACATTTGTTGAGGCTAGTTCAACTTTTGTATTGGGCTGTTTTGGTCAATTGTCAATTAAGGGGTAAGGTAAAAGTGATGTGGGATCCTAGACGGGCCCCTCCTTTAGGTTCTTACTACAGGGGTGAACAGTTCCTAATCAACCACTATTGGTGGCCCAATGTTCCAATCCTTCTTCCAATGACTCATCAGCAACCGTCATTCACCATTGAAGTGGGGACTAAAAACAGAAAGTAGAGGAGGAGTAGAGGAGAAACAAACTGTGAAAATGAAAGAGAGGATGGTTGGCTTCTCTGCACTGTAGAAGAAACAGAAGCATTTGAGGGGAAACACAAAAAAAAGAAAAAACCTCAAAAGTTCATTTGTTGTTTGCCTAGTTGATGATGATGATCCCAACCACTGGCCATTCTACTCTTGTCGTACACTTGCTTCACCTAAGGGGGGGATGTCATTCACCTCCCAATCTGCCCTGCCAATTTGGCTATATATGGTATTAGATCAGTTGTTCTTTATAAGAAAAGACTAACAAAATTAGCAAGCTTTGGTGCATTTTGGACCCATTAGCTGCTGGACACTTTCCAATTACTAAAACAATTGACTCATGTCTTGAAGGAAAATGTCTTGCCCACCTGCTTCCAAAGTTGTTAAATTGGCTGAAAAATGTACCATTTCTCTCAACAAAAAAAACCTAAAAAAAAGCCTGATGGAAATGGTGGTATCAAAATTTTCGCCCCTTAAGTAGGTAGATGATTAATTCATATTATAAATCATAAAGACATCATTCAGAGAATCCCAGTGTTCAATACTTTCCAGAATGCCATGTTCTTGTACTATTCTCCATACAATCCAATCTTCTTATACCAGTTCCAAACTACTGAAACAGCGAAAGATCCCCACCCCCCCTCCTGTCCTCTTCTCAGGCAGGCTCCAAGACAAAAATCTGTCAACGGTTTCAACTGAAGAGAAAAGAGCACCTAACACAGTGGGGCCAACACACATACTGTAGCAGGCTTCCCAGCACCATCATGTTCCAAACAACACAATAATCAAGGGAAATTTTCTCACCCAGCATCAATCAAAGACCGAGCTGAGGTTTCCACAAGAATACACAATAAAACAAATACAAATTTGAAAAGGATGAAGAGCTAGGGAAACAGTTGACACCGTGCAGCTTACTGACTGAATTGATGTGTTCGGCTAATCAGAAAGCAGTAGCTTTGTACTTAGTTTCTTGCCTAGACAACAGGAGTGTTTTGCTCAAATCAACTATGTAATTGTCGTCAAATGGATCTCTCTGGTCTGAGTATTGACGTTAAATTAAAAGAAAGAAAGAAAGAAAGACTATAAGACCATCTGGCTTGGGAGCCCAGTTGGCAGTAGTAGCACATTGTTGGGTAGGCTTCCTGTAGGTTGCCCTAATCTTCCCTTCGATTGTCTGGTGTTAACCCTAAGCCCAAGAAAACAATTATAGTGTAATGGTGCATTCACACTTGATGTTAAGTCGGTGTTAAATGAAAATCTAGGTGGCATCCTAGGTGGCACCAAATGTTAAATGGGTGTTAAATGAATGCTAACTTGACGTAAAATTTTCATGGTAAGTAAGTTTAAGTTCTAAATGACTAGCATGGTGTTAGGGAATTCAACACTAGAGTCCCTAACACCAAGTCTGAATGCACCATAAGTGGTGGAAATTCTACATGCCATATGGCTGTGTGTACCAAGGTTGGGTGGGTATTGACTTTTGAACATAGCAGCTGGGATTGGTCTTAAGATCTTTTGAAATTATTTACACCAGCATAGTACTGGTGTTGGATCTTTTTGTAAAATTTCATACCAGCCTAGTACTTGTACTGGAGCTTTGTAAAAGCTTTCATATCCACCTGGGTCTAGTATCAGGGTCCAAGGCTTAGTTTTTACTGGTATGAGGTAAATAGATGCCTGGTACTGGATTGGTATAACCTTGGTATGGGGGCTGGTATTACCTCAGGTCCTTACCAGCCAGGTATTGGTTTGAGGCTGGTATAGTGTCATGTCCCTACTAGGCGAGTATTGGTACAATGCTCCTATTACCAGTTTTGGTTGGTTTTTTTAATGCTAGAGCCAGTATCTGTCTATATATTAGGGTTTCAGCCTGATACCCATCAGCTTTTTTTTTCAATTGGAATTTTTTTGCTAAAAAGCGAAATCAAGAATTAAAAATTGAAAATTAAGTGGTTTTGGAGGGTTTCAATCGCCAGAAGTGAGAAGAAAAAATGGGAAATTTTTATTCAGATTTATATATTTGGTTCTGAGTGTATAGCCATCAATTTCGAACGTCGATTAAATTTGTTTTCCTTCACATCTGGTTTATATTCCTTAAAAAAACACTGATACCCGCCCAGCACACTCATGTATGTACCTTAACCTGTACACTTGACTGGTTTCAAGTTCTGTGTGATTCTTCCGGGTTCCCGACCAGAGTTTCTGTAGTCTGGAAAAAGCGATATCCAGAACTGGACTTGGAACAAGTGTCCTGCAGATACAGGACACCCCTGAACGAACCAACAGTCTCTTACGTTAACCCCAACCTTATTCTTTCTCTTGGTTTTCTACTCAACCAAGTATGAACTTTTGCAGTTTTTCTTTCATTTTTGCAGTTTTCTTCTTGGCAGGTGGGTATTCCTTTTTCAACATAATCTCATGTAGGTTTTACTTCATATTCAGGTGGCCACTTTTTTTTTTTTCCCCTGGGGATTGTAAGACAAGCATAATACCTACACAATCTTCAATCTTGAGCTATCTGTAGGTAGGTGGGGTGGAACCAAATCTAGTTTCTGAACAGGACCTGTTCCGAGTTTCTTTGGAAGAGTTGAAGGAATAAAAGAAGTAAGCAAACGATGTGAAGAACTGGAACCATAGGTTGTCTCAAATCAAATCTTTTCAATAAACAGGACCAAAAGAACTGAATTTTATGTCAATTTTATATTAAAAAAAAGCTGGAACCCACACCAGAGATTCTCTTAAAAAGCTAGAACCGGACAACATTGGGGGTGCACCTATATAGCTATATGGTTTTGGAGTTTTGTAGTTGGCAAAATGAGGGTACCTCTTGTTGTTGTTGTTGTTATTATTAGATGATGATAATAAGATCCAAGGTACACTTAACAAGGTAACTCAACCCACACTGGATTCTACTGCAACTAACCGCACCTCCAGCCCACCACCCTACAGCAATTATGGCCTAGGTAATAATAATCCACAAAGTTTCTTATTACTATCCTAGCTATTGCTGTTCTGATCTCCCAAAACCAAGGAAAGAAGGAGGGGGAAGGGAAGAGATGGGAGTGATGGAGGAGGGAGCGGAGAGTGTGGTGGTTGTGGTAAAAAAATTGCATATTTTTTAGTCTTGTTTTTCTTGTCATAGCCTACTACTACATGCTTCTTTGGGTTGCGGGAATCTGTGCGCAAT
>Ga0209208_10006891_pt1 | contig 15595 bp, 13 predicted proteins | sample S1TSphfallax_3_FD_187694 | JGI IMG/M metagenome (GOLD analysis project Ga0209208, IMG submission 187694) | Host-associated microbial communities from peat moss isolated from Minnesota, USA - S1T2_Fd - Sphagnum fallax MG (SPAdes) (version 2) | ecosystem: Host-associated > Plants > Peat moss >...
CTTCAAGCCTGGGAGTTCCATGTAACAAAAATGAACTCAACTAAGTGCACCTTTGGCTTGAGAATTTCATGCTAATGGAAAGCAACTGGACCTTCCAAGGCTGAAGGTGCAGCTGCTGGATGCAAAGTTTCCCTTGAGGATCACAAAAGAAGAAGAAAAATAAGAATGATGTAAATTTTGTGATTCATGGGGGGGTTAAGTGGAAGAAGATCCAGACAGTTACACAGGTGGTAGTGCTCAACTCAACAAATTTTGAACTTATAAGGAGTGATGAAATGAGGGATGATGTGCTGCTTGATCCAGCTCAAGGGGTTTAAATATAAGTTCAGTCTTGTTGCGATGCAATGCAAGCTTGTTTGATTTCATAATCAGCAGTTTAGGTTCAGATCATCAACTCGCCTTACTTTAGTCTAGCTCAATTAAATCTGCAGTCTTGCAAAACCTGAACTGTGTGAGTTAAATCTGTGAAACTAGAAGATTATGGTGTAATTATTCATTCATGAATCTAGGAGTACAAAAGCTATTCAAGACTCATTACATAATCTAAAAACAAATTGATGTTTCTTATCAAGAAGGTTTGACATCCAACCTTGACACTTGAGGCAATAACTATTTCTGTGAACTTCATATTACTTTGATGCCTACACCCAGATCACTTGATGAATGCAACATTTTTGTAAAATTGAAATTTCTTAGTCACTTACACAGAAGATCAAGAGCCTGCAGCTGGTATTGCCCAAGTGGAAAGGATGATGATCAATACAACATTGATCCGGGAGTAGTCCAAATTCAGTGGTGCAAGTGCAACAAGTTACTTTAATTACAAAATGCAATCTAACTAATTAACTTTAGTCTAGATTAACAATTGCAACATCACTAGAAGTTACATCTAATTGCATTGATCAGGCAGTGGCCTATGTATGCAGAGACTATATTGAGCTATGAGAAGTCCGTCCTGAAGCTGGCTCCCAGCTGCACTGTAAGACTCGGGCTAATTAGCAATTCTTGCACTAATTGTATATATATGTGTGTGAGCTGCACTAGCTAGCTAGCCTGACATTGCTGCTGAAACTGCTCAATACAAGATCAATAATCCGGAGATGAGCTAAAGGGGATGGGTTACAGTGGAACCTCAAAGCCTGAAGCTGCTGCTTGCTTGACAAGTCTCTCAGACGTCAGTTGATCCACTGAAAGATCGATTAAAAATTTCATGATCTAAACCAGTTGCAGCTGACTAGCATGAGCAACATGGACTTAATCCATAGCTAAGCGGCACTTGTGATCCTGCCTGCAGAAGGCGACTAGACGATCGTCTTTTCACTGTAATACTAAGCTGGCAAGTGTCAAGGTATAAAGAGCTTGTTACCACACTGACATCTCCACACCTCTGGGTAGTATTCTGTTTCCGAGATGACTTCGTGTGGACTGCCGATTGTGACGTGAACTGGCTTGCAAGGGGAACACACTCCGCACTTTCCGGTGCAGGAAGGTAAAGATGAGCCTGGTCCCTCCTGCAACAATCTCCTGTTACTACTACTACTACTACTACTTGCTGCTTCCTCCTCTCGTTGCCCATACAAATGCACCAGCTGAGACGCTGCGGCGGCCGTGGCTCTTGTTTGCCGTAGTAACCACCCGCTGCTGCTGATACTCTGCACCAACAAATTGGACATGTCAGGGGATCAAAACATCTTCTAATGTCAAACGCCGATCTCGCCTTTCATATGGCTGACATTCTAGACTCCCAAGTAAGAGACAGAGATACAGAGAGAAAGGCGTTGAAGTTGCAACCAACAGTTGAGGTTCTAAGATGGTTTTGTAGAAATATCGCAGCAGCTGCAAAGAATCATGAAACCCTTAGTCTACTTGAGATCCGTCGAAGCTGGGAGAAAGTGGACGCAATGTGACGATATTTTGCCAGTACAGGATTGAAGACGAATGTTTACCAAAACCAGCTTCTGCGGCGGACTCCCGCTTTTGATTTCTGACCGCCTACGGACACCGGTAGCGGCTTGATCATCAAGTTGTGAATGATCACCAGCTGCAGCCCCTTGCCCAGTACTGAGATTCGTCTCTGTCGACAATGCGGCTACTGCAACCAAGGCAAACGTGAAGTTTGGACTGTGTCAAACATATACACCCAATGTATTGTTTGTACATGAAGTTCTTACAAATTGTTTAGAGATCAGTACGTGTTGCGTACACCAATTACGCATTGCATTAACAGCAGGCACGTCGAGCACATACCAGCTGACCCGCGAGCTGCAGCGCCTCCTCCGATTGTAAAACCTCGTGACAAAGCCAACAGAACGAACATTGAGATATAGAGCATTGTAAAGGCCAACACCCTTACGGGCCGTCGGGCTCTAGACTTGTCTCTTTGTCTGTCCCCGCGTCGAACAAATGGCAAATTAGCAGTAATCATTTCGGCGACGTACGTAGTCCCAGTCTCTCCTGGGCGAAAAAAGCTGAATGAAATGAGGTGAAGCTGCTGAGCTATTGTCGACAACTGATCAAGAATCACGAACCAGCCGCGGGCCGATGGTTCATATAGAATATGTTGGTAGATGACACGCGCTCCACTTGAGATCAAGCTTTTGAATTGCACTTTCTGTACAGTACTACTGCAGGCTGCACTAGTGTCCTGTCAGAGTCGTTGTTGTCCAGATCGCCAAGAGCGGCTGCAGGTGGGAGCAGAGATCCGTGGTATACCTGCAGGATCGTTGACGTCAAGGATCTGTGTCCGCGAAATCGTCAAAACGGATTGTGACCAAGTCATAGAGCAGGTTTCATCCTCTCAGCTAGACTGGGACATCCGCGGGAAATCAAGGAGTCGAGGCCCGGCGCCGCTGGTTACCAAGAGTACTTAAACCCACAACCTCTCTGCGTCAAACGCCTGCAGCAGCTTCCGAGCTGGTGGTGGAGCATCGCCGAGCTGCTGAAGTCAAAAATAGCTGTGGTCATACTGACCAGCTGGAGCGCCACACTCAAGAAAGTACGGGAGTCGAACAAGTCGACAGAGCTCAGTGGGACGTCGTCCTAGACCCGAGATGGAGAAACCCCAGGCGACGCCAATTACCTTTCTGTTGTCATCTGATCAGGATGTGAAACTTCCTTCTTAATTTCATTTCTCCTGCTGCTGCTGACAAGAAAGCTGTCACGGCAGGTCAGAGATCATTAATACCAAGCTCTGGCATTCTTCTGCAAGGAACCCTCAGCTCTCATCCCCATGGAATATAGCACCACCTCCAGAGTTTCTACAGTCTCTCTACAGTACTAGTACCGCAAGCTTTTGTTCCCCTAGGTTACACGCTCTCGGCCAGCTCTCTTCCTATGCTCTCTTCCAGCTCTCTTCCTCTCGGATTGATCATTCAACCCCTTGTCACTTTCCCGAGCTCGTCAACCCAATTGGAAAGCTCATGCAGCTCATGAATCTCTCTCCTGCTTGCTTCTCGCAGCTCTTCTGAAACAAGTTTATGCGGAAAAGGAGCTCTCCCAGGCTCTCCAAAACAGCTCCTCCAAAACAGCAGGAGAATCGACTCTCGGCCTGTGCTTCAACTAGCGGCAAGCTTAAGCTGCAATCGATTGTTTTCCGTAAGTCGAGCTGCTGAAAAGAAGAAGTAAGTTTGTAATTTCCGAAAGAGAAATGTGTTCGGCCGGAGATAAATTGCTGCATGATCACGATCATTTGCGATCGATGGATCTCCAGGATCAAACTGGGTGCTGTGAAGCAGCAGCAGCAGCAGCAATCATGGATGGCGGGACTAGTGTGACGACTGAACCCACGGATGAGCTGAAGCTCCGCAGGAGAGGCACCTTCAACACAAATGACGCGTGTGTGCGTATGTCACGCAGGGAACAAGCTCCAAGCTGGTCGGTCCACAACAGAAAGGAGAGTGAGCATGTCGGCCGTGCGACCGACAGCTCCCCTCCCTCCTCTCACTCTCCCACCAGACCTAGTGGATTTTTTAGGAATTTTTGTTTGTTTGTTTGTTTGTTTGTTTGTAGCCAAAGTGGCGATCGTCCAGAGGAATATGTGGAAAAAAACTTGTGGCTATCGTCCTTTAGGAAGATTTCTAAGCCAAATCTGGCTATAAGAACCAAATATGGAATTCCAATCTTTTTTCTAAGCCAAATCTGGCTATAAGAACCAAATATGGAATTCCAATCTTTTTTGTAAGCCAAATCTGGCTATAAAAACCAAATTTGAAATACAAATCTTTAATCATCTCTCTATATTTTTGGCTACACACTGGAAACCACTTAGGGAGATCTGGCGAGTTTTAGTAATTATTCCTGACTTCTTTTGGCAATTGAAAACCTCCAAAATTACTTAATTCTGAAAAAAAATTAATTTAAATTTCGCCTTTCGGTGAAATCTCGCCACTAAAAAAAAAGGGGGCTGCCCTTAAGACCCAAACCCCTTCCTGCAACTCCCCTCCCTGACCGGGGGACATCCTAGTCCCCTAAACGTACACATGCCCCCAAAACTGCACAATTGACCCAACTCTTCAGTTTTGTGCTATCAGGGGTTCACATTGGACCCTTTGTACACATGCCCCAAAAATCGCACAATTGGGAGCACCCAACTCTTGTGTTGTGTCCTATCAGCGGGTCACATTCAACAATTGCCAAAACTAAGAGGAAAACAAAAAAAAAGGGTTGATCCTCATCATCAATCCAAAATCCACCATGAAATTTATTTTTTTTCAAACTTAGAGTTGAGAAATGCATTGCAAAATAATCATTGAAATACACCATGAAATAAGTATTGAGATAATACCCCATGAAATGAATGTTGAATTCACTATTCAAATCCACTGTAGAATAATTGTTGAATTCATGGCTGAAATCAAGCATAATATAATTATTGGACTAGAACTTAGTGTTCATAATTTTGTGATAATTGTTTATGGACAAATTTTGTGACTCAGTATGGATAATTTTTCATGGTCCTATGTAGAGAAATTTCAAGTTATGTTGAATAAGTTTGTCCATTGTAGAAGATGTGAAAAACCAAAGACACAATTTTGTGTTGCAACTCCCTTTGCTTCACAAAGCCGTCACTCTGTTATTGTTTGCACAATGTTTTGGTGGAATGATATCATCAATATCAATCATAGCTGAGGTATGACCGTGTAAAGAAGTTTGGAAGCTTCACCATGAGATAGGAATAATAGAGTTTACAAATGCTTTCTTTTCAATGTTGCAAGGAATATATATCAGTTTCACATTTCGTGACAAAAATGTTTGTGTACCAATGATTCCGAAGGTTAAATCCACAACAACGCCACTACCTCACAAATCAAATTGAAAAATCCCACCAAACAAAACTGGTTTGATTGCACAATCCTCTTCAATAAAACAGACAAACTTTGGGATCACCATCACATCCCAACAAATTCCATGATGTGAATGGCATGTGAAAGTGCACTTTTTAACAACTGAAAATCTATGTGAAAAGGGCACTTTAAGTCTTCAACTTTTCAAAATGAAAATGCCAAGATGACTCTCTATTTTTTGGTGGTGGGCCAAGGAACATTTTTATTGCTTTACCATTGCTTTTCATTATTGTTGTTTTTCTTTTCATGCAATTTCGTATATTTTTCATCATGGCACTTATTTGAAGGAAGTCAAAGCCTTCACAAATAAGTGGATGGGGTTGAACATTGAAAGTAATAAGCAAGAGAGAAATAGTTTTGTGAAGCAAAGGGAATTGTAACCCAAAGGTTGAATCTTGAGGCTTTAATTTTTTGTATTGTAGTGTGAACTAACCAAAATTTAAACAAGTTCTTGTGTTTTCAATCCTTAACTCATACGTCCTGTTGTTAGAAAGAAAGATCTACTAGATTCATAAAGTAGGTCAATAGTAGGGTTAATAGTCCTGATCCAAAAAACAATTTAATCTAAGAAGATAAAAATATGTCTTTCTCTTTCTAAATGGATAATTACGTTTCACAATTTTTGTTTTGAACTTTAATATGAAAGATTATGCTACAAATAATGGGACAAATTTAATCAATTATGTATATGTGTGTTGCATGTAGTCATGGGTGTTTTTCAAAGTTTTAGGGGAAAAATGAAATGTTGAATTCATGTTATGAATACTTTGCATGTAACAATATTTATTTATGTATGAAAAGACAAAAGGCATTGAATATGTCCAATGTCTAATTAATTAAAAATTGAAGCATACATCATATGAAATTTGTTGTTGGGGTGATGATTTCCTTGATTTGAAAAGTGAAAAGACTAGAAGCTAGATAAGCCCTTTTCATTTTAGAGAAAAAACAAAATTTGTAACCCAAAGTAAAATTCTTTGCATTTGCACATGTAAAATTTGGAATATAGTTGTCTTTTTCATCAACATTTGGTAAATTGTGGTTAACATTTTCAAAAAAATTAAATTAGCCACTTGACCATGTTTTCAATAGTATAGGTGAGACTTTTGATAGGTGTTTATTTATAATCTTGAATGTTTTGATATTATTTTAAGGTTTTCAATTAACTTCAAAACTATTTGTCATAAGGAAAAAGGCCATGAACATCAAGGTGTGAAATTTGTTTAATTTAGGCTTGCAAGAGGCATATTCTAAAGGTTGTGAACCATTATGGAGAATATTACACATGAATATTTGGGAAATGGTACAATCTAGTTCTTGAATTGTAATAATTTCTAATAAGTTTTATTGAAGAAAACTCAATGTATGGTCTTCAATGGCACTTCATTCATAAGATAATATAGATGTACTTACAATAGTGGATTCACAACAAATGCATTTAATGTTGCAATTTTTTAATATGTTTGCATGAAAAGGTTTTTAATATATTATGAAAATGTGTAGAGTTATTTTTTAAAAATTTCAATTGTAGCCCTAAAGGTGGAATTTGATTTTATTGTTGAATACATTAATTATATTAACCAAGCCTATTGTTCTTGTGTACATTGTTTTGTCAATGGAGGGAAGGCAGGACGTGTGGGGTCCATGATATTTGATGGTAGAAGACAAGCCGAAGAAAGTGGAATGTAAGTTTTGCTGCAATGTTATTTTGTACTACAAAAAATAGAATGCTCTTCCATTTCGACTATTAACATGATGGTAAGGGGCAAGCTAAAATTACAATGTGTTCAACACATTCACAAGTGAAAGCATTATTTGCCCAATGTCGTGGACTTGCCCTTCCACCACTAATTGACATGGAAGTATTAACCCATATCCTAAATGGATGAACAAAAAATGTGGCCACAGAAACATCGAATCCTTTTGTGGAAAGAGAATTTGTGATGTGCTCCCAAGCTCCTTGATAGATTCAAATATGAGTCTGAAGTGAAAACAAAGGAAATGCAAGGAGTCGGGGCACACTCCCTGACTCGCAGCACTTTGCGAGTAGAGGGGCATGCTGGAGCTCCAAGATGGGACTAAGAAGAATGATAAGCAACTTATTCACTCACACGAATCTACACAAACCAAACAACAAGTTGGTTAGTGCATAGTTTGAGCACTTTTGGTGTATTTGGTGTTAGGACAAGGCACGGGCAAACTTGGACTCACAAGACTCACCACAGCCCGAACTTGGGAGAAGCCACCACCTTCACCTTTATAGTATACTATGTGCCTCTCCACGAGGCCCACATCTAAATGGCATTTTGTCCTGGGACTTTCAAATGGGAGTCCCGAAATTCCCAAAATTGGGACTCTTGCAACTTTGGGACACCATAACTTTGCATGAAAACCTTAGATTGAGATGAGGTCTAAAGCAAAGTTGTAGCCCTCGTCAAAAGCTTTCCAAAAATATGTTGCACGCCACCTACACACAAGTAAATCGGGTCGATTCTCAACTTTTAGTGGTCGGAAATCAAACTGCCAATTTAACTCCCGGCCCTTTTTTTGGCCATAACTAGTGTTGCAGATGTCCAAATGGGTCATGTGAGCCCATTTTAGACATCTAAGTTTCAATACATTTTCAATGGTATAAGGAAATTTTCAATTCATTGATTTTTGGCCCTTTCAATTACTCTTTGAACATTCGGGAGTCCACCAGGACTCCAACTCCCAAGGTGAAAGCTCCCTTAGGAGTGTGAGGGTTCATTCCCTCACACTTGCTTTCACTTTCAAGCTTTCTTTCTTGGCCCACAACCTTGCAAGCCCTTACCTTGGTCGTGAGCCCAAGGCTAGGGTTGTGACAATTTGCTTCAACATTTCAAATGGAAAGGGCTCAAAATTTCACCCCCCCTTATAAACAACATAAAGTCCTAACCAATCCACAAATAACAAAATTTATACACTTTCAACAACTTTCTTTGTTCAAGGGATTGAATTCAGCCAAAAAACAAGATTTGGACAAAAAGTGGGCAACTTTCTTTCATGAAGTGAACATCCCTTCAATGTTGTACAACACCTTACGTTCATAAAAACTGTGAAAGCAACTTTCGAATTTTGAACCTACTACAAACCCCCATCATACCATGGATTGCACACATATTTCTTAAAGCAATCCAAGGTGGATGTGTCCAAATAGGTAATCAAGAAAACACAAAATTCAATTCACAAATATGGAGCAACCATTTGTTCTAATGTTTGGGACAAGATTACATAGCATCCATTATTGAATGTAATGTTTGCTTGTCCAAATGGCAATGTATTCATAGGTTCCATTGGCACAATTGGGGAACAAAAGGATGCCCATTACATATGTAATGGATTGGGTGGATACATCGAAACCATTAGAGTCGACAACAATGTACAAATTTGTACATACAATGCTTTGAACATGAGAAGTGCACTAACTAACTAATCCATCATTTTCCAAGTCTTCATTTTCAAGGCTATGCTACTCATTGTCTAGACTTGCTATTGGAAGATTAGGAAAAATGAACATGGGCAAAACAAATTGTGAAAAAGGTGAAAGTTGTTTCTTTCATATAACAACACCATGAGCCACTAATATTTTTTTGTTATTATGAACCAACTTGATGTTGCTAAACCCCATTAAAACATGGTTTGCAACCATTTTAATGGTCGAAAGGTTGTTCAAGCTCAAACATGCCATTGAACAAACTGTTGTTAATCCTAATTGAACAACTTTTGTCAATTCATTGTGTGGCAATCATCATCAGAAATTGCTGACCAAGGTGAAAGTTATTCAAACCAACATAAGGAAGGACGAGTTTTGGGATACTTTTGCTAACTTTGCACACATGGTGGAACTAGTCCGAATTTTATTGAAGGCATTTAATGGTAAACAACCTTGCACGGGGAAGGCATGGCTTATCATGAAAACATTGAAGTGAAATGTTTTATCATTACAAGATCCACCATTTGAATTGCCATTGAACCTTGCAGATGTGATTGAAGATCAATTTTACCAGAGGTGGAAGATGTTGACGACTGACCTACATTATGTAAAGGCCCTTTTCAATCCATATTTGTTGGGTGAAGCTTGCCTACATGATGATGCAGATGTAAAGGAGAACTTAAACAAAGTTTTGTGGAAAACAACTCGTACCCTAACCACTTATGCCTTAACTTTAAAAGATTTTACAATTTTTTTTGAAAGTTGAGGTCCATTTTCTAACACCCTCCTAGTGAAAGACCTAGATTTGTTCCACATGAGTGGTGGGATTTTATTAGACCTCGTGGACGCACATTTGCACCCATCACCCATCACATTTTGGTGCAAGTGTGTTCCACATCATCATGTGAACAAAATTGGAGTTCATATTCATTTGTCTATAACAAAATGTGAAATTGGTTAACATTGAATTAGACAGAGGACCCAATGTACATATACATTAATATAAGCTCTTACAAGAACGACCTAGCACCAACCCCATGACATGGTATGAAAAAAATATGTTGTCTAAAGACTCAATGTCCGAAATTGATGAAAGTGCAAATGAAAACAACTCATTGGGCAAAGACTCCAAAACATCAAATGAATCAGATGAAGATGAAGTCAAACATGACCCCTTTGAATCCCTCATGATGACAAGATTCCATTTTGAAGATTATTGTCTAATTTGACAGTTTGGCAGGTTTAAGGCTCTAATAATGGTGATGTAAATCCAAACATGCCATTATTAGACAACAATGTTTAAGTGTTTTATGCACCCCCCCCCCAATGCTATACATGCTTCAACGACCCCAAGTGAAAACATGTCCATGCAATCAATGAATTCCATGGAAGTGGACCCCTTAATTAATGTGAACACACCATTAACTCAAATCATCATTTTGGAACCAAACACATAACAGACATTAAATAACATTTCAAACATACAAATGGACCCACTCGTCAATCCTCCCAATATTATAATTAATGACATTGGAGCTAGGTGTGGGCCTACATAGAATCACTAACACAAATGCACCCCAAGTTACGGATCCAAGTCTTTCAAGTCCTAAAGCTACAAAACTTTAAAAGTTAACAAAAGGTGATTCAAATTCTGACCATGCACTAATCAACTAATACCTATGGCATCCAAAACCCTCAATACTTGAAATTCCAATGGTGTTAAGACTAATCGTTGTGGTAGCTTCCATGAAAAGTCTTTAGCCACCTATTGAAGACTTGTCCACACATCAAATTACTTGAAGGAAGAGGCCCACTATTCAAATAATAATTGTTTTTGTAAATGAACATAATTATGAACGACCACACACCAATGATGGCATTTTGGATATTGAAGCACAACACCCCACCAAATGAATTGTAACAAAATGTTTAGGCCAAAATATCATCACAACCTTGTGTGGGACAAACATTTCAAAAGCGGAGGAAGGGCACAATGATGATGATGATGACAATGACACTGACATTTATGATGAGGCAATTGAAGCCTAAAATGATAGTGACTATCATGAGCTTTGACCCCAACATCCAAATTTTGGGATTAGTCGCCATCCTAGGTCATGAATCACAAAAGCTTCACAATCATAGGCATTTGGCATTTTGCAATTCTTACACATAGGTTGAACATTATATGCAAATCCACATGGTGGCACAAACATATTTTCTTCCAACTATATATTTATTAGGTAATAAAATTGTAACCATCTGGTTTGCGACCCTATTTCAAAATTGGTGTATTTCATATAAAACAATTTCATATCCATAATTCAAATTGGAAACTTTCAATTCCAAGGGTACTTAGAATGGTTCGCATGGCAAAAAAATATGAATGTTTACCTATAATTATTATAACAAAAAAAGAATGAAATTTTTTGTAAGAAAAAATATTTAATTTACTCGAACTAAATCACTTGCAATATCTATCAAAAGATGAAACCCTGATAGTACACTATCAAAATGGTATTTCCAATAGTTTTTAGATAGATCTTCAAGTGGCAAAGACATTTGTTCCTTTTTTTATTTATGAGTTCAAATGAAAATTAAACAAATGTCATATTTTGTCAAAATAACCTTGTGTGTCATAAACACGAAATTATGTTGTGATGTCCTTGTATAATTAGTCCTCAAGCAAATTGGAGACATCCAAGACATAGATTCCTTCAAATGCACATGGAAGATATTTGACATTAGTGCAATTGTGATCCTAGGCTATGAACACATTCTCCCTATCCATGACATTCTCAATTTTGACATAAAATGTCAATGGTATGTGCTTGTGCAATAAGTCCTCTAGTAATCAAGAAATATCCACATCATATTGGCCTTCTTCCTAGCCTAAGAAATATATGAAATTTGCCCCCTCATTGACCAAAATCATGATGGTGTGGTCGTCACATTCGCTAGCATGCTCGATTATCTTTCCTTCAACTTGATTGTTCAAGATATTTCATTTTGCAAAAAAAATTGGAATCACAAAAAGAAAACAAAAAAAAATGCATCGAGTCCCCTCCCCCCTTTTCTTTAAAATGTTGCAAACCAATTGTCCAAAACAACTAAAGTCATACATGTCGAAAGAAAAGGAGAAAAAACACAATCTGAACCTCCTTATATAGGTTAAATTAAAGGTACCCCAAAATTAACAACACCCCAAAAATTTGGCAACCAAAAATATTCAATCCCCATTTGATGATGTTCGACAACTAAGAATTTGGTAGCCATCCAACAATGTTCCCATGCATTAACCACACATGGCTATCAAATGTCGTCAAATGGTAATCGAATGTTTTTGGTCGTTAATGGGATGTGTGGACAATTGATGACCGAAAAAATTCAATCGCCAATGGGATGTGTGGATAGTCAACAACTGAAAAAATTCAATTACCATTTCTCAAGTCTAAAGGTGACCAAAAATGTTCAATTTCCAACTACAGACTATATAGTTGATGACCAAAAAAGTTCGATTGCCAATTAGCCAACTATCCAATTAGTGACCAAAGGGACCAAAACTAGGCAACTAATGGCAATTGAATCTATTTTTGTCACCTTCAATCACCAACGATATAATGGTCCAATGGCGACTAAACCACCATCTAATAGCCCTAAGTCTATGATGCCTATAAGTCGTTAAATGGCAATCGAAAACTTTCAATCACCAACAAATTTGGGCCGTTGGATCGAGCCCTGCACCATATCATGCATTTGATGGTGATTGAAGGAGACCAAAACAAGCTTGGGTGTAGTCTTGGGGCTTCAAACATGTGTGGGTCCATTATAAAACCCACACTTTGTCATTTCTTGTATTTTTTTCCTTATGTGTGAGGACTCTATTTGCTCTAAGCAATCAGTGCCATACACTTGAGAGAAGTGGGAATCCATTGAAGGCTTTTTAAGTTCACAACACCAATTGTGAAAATAATTAGGTGTTAGTCTTAAATGTTAAACCTCTTGGAGGACCCCCATATTGATTTATTATACATTTTTCTTGAAGTTAACCTTAATTTACTCCACCTTTAACCTTAATTTTTCCTTAACCCTAATTTATGTTATCTATTTATTAACGAACATTAGGTATGATGGCAAATGATGCGGACTAAAAGAGAGTGGTCGAGGGCCGTGGCACAAAAGGAAAATGGCATGAAGCAAAGCTCAAAACACTTGAAGACCCAACCATCGTAGTAGATGTTAGATGGCAAAACCTTTCCCAGCCTTGGTCATACACATTATGTTATTCCTATGTGTGGTGGTGCCACATTAGCAAGAAGTGGCCACATTCTAAGCATGAAACCCATAGGAAAAATAATTATGTCCAACATACAAGTTGATTGGATGAAAATATGAAGGCACACATGTTGGAAGTTCACATGGCCATAATGAGGAAGAATTTTTTTCCAAAAACCAAGTGCCTTTGATTATGGCACGGATGGTTTATGTAAAGGTGGTGTTTGGGGTTTAGGTCGATTAAACAATTGTTCTAAGCAACCGAGCCAACAATGTGCCTTTGTACTAACCAAATAGATCTATGCGGACAAATTCATTAGCTTCTCCAAAAACTTGCATGACTCCTAAAACAATTCCTTTAGTTCTTATAAGGAAACCTCGAATTCCTCCCTCATCTGCCCGTATCACTCCCCCTTTCTATTTTCAACCAATACCACAAATATCTATTGGTCCCCAAATAATAGCACTTAGTACTTCTTATACTCAAGATCTAGATCTTGTGATGACCAACTAAATTGTTTAGCACCCTTGGGAACAAAATCCCCCTCAATCATCTTTGAACACGAATAACCCCATGGATGTAGCATAGTTGGATGTTGTGGTTCAAATGGCACTTTATTTGCCATTTGACATGATAGATAGTCAAGGGTGGTTGGCACAAGATGCTAGCATATTGTCTTCCACAAGACGAGCCGACATTGTAAAACATGTTTTAGAGGTGTTGCGAGGGGAAATGGGTGTAATGTAGAGACAATTTTAGGAGGTGACATTAAAATGCGATGCACTACGTGAACAATCAATTGCATGCCAAGCAAAGTGTCTTGGGCTAAAACAAAATGCTGCCACTTAACAACAACCACTCACAAGGGCCATTGAGGCGGAAAAAGAACACCTAAATGTTGTGGAAAACATTTAAACACTACCATCAAACGTTAATTGATATGAAAAAATAGTATCAAATAAATGCTAAAGCGTTTGTGAAGGCGACCAAACAAAATTCAAACCACATGCATCTTGCATGTATTTTGGTAGCATCTTGAATTACACAAATGGAAGTAAAACTCGTAAAAATGCAAGCAGAATATTATGAAGATGGGAAGTTCTAATTACATGATTTGACATCATGGCCTAGGATATCCAAGATATTTCTTAACAATTTACCCAAGATGGCAAAGAATGTAAGCATAGATTCGGTGACACATCCCAAGCCTGATTGGGAATATGTCATCACTATGTCAAAAAAAACAAGGGAACTCTTGTGGCCCACATTTCAACCCTTCACACAAATTAGGGAACTATGCTTTATTTGTTGCTCCCCATTTGGACCAAAAGGTGCATGGATTTGGAGCACTTGCCAACACGTGTACCATCCACAATGCCTAATCATTTTAATGGTGGCAAAGAATAGATGTCCACAATGTAGTGCCCCATTTCATTGACACCTATATGAACAATTCAATTTTCAAACGGCCATGCCACAACATTAGGAGTACAATATGTTTAACACACCCAATAGGCCACAAGCATGGGGTGTAGACATGAAATGGATGTGAAATGTTAACATCTTTATTAAATTATATGGGGGAGTCAATATGACGAATGGCAATATGACAAATACATGATTCAGAAGGCATGTGAATTGTTGTACCCATCAACAACTAATACACAATGTCATTGGTTTTATCACATGTTTCAAGGGTGGTATAACCCAAAAACTAACAAGTTTGAATATAGTCTAAATCTGGAGTGTGCTTGGTACAACATTGGGGGAGGAGATTGGGCAAGGGTTCACCATAAGCGATTCTTAGGTTAAAGACTAAGCCAACTTAACATTAGAAGAGACTAATAAAGGGTTGTGTTTGAAAGATGATGCTACCTTTGCATTATTAACTGCAATATCTCCTCACACGGTCATAATGCTCAACGAAATAGATAATATTCCTAGGCTTGATGCAATTTTGAATGGGGAACCCATTGGGCTAGGAAATGGTGCTGATCCACAACATGGTATTAATATTGGGGAAAATAGTAGTAGAGGAGATAACAGATTGTAGCAATAAGGTGAGGTGGAATTTGCCACTAAATGCAACATATGTACATTGTAGAATAGTCTCAATATTGTACAAATTTGATATTTATACAACAATATGGGCAAATAAATTATTTCCCTTAAAAGTTTGTCACAATTAATGTAAACCTAATTCACTACAATCATATATAAAGTTTTATAATTGAAAAATGAATTGGATGATTGGATATGGCCCATAATTCTTGAATATTGAACCTCATTGATGACAATGTGATTAGAGTGAATGGAAAACATATAATTGCAATTATTTGGGTGTGTTACAAAATTGAATCCAATTTCATTCCCAATAAGCAAAGATTGTTTTCTATTTTTCCATTTGTTCCCAACATGTTCCATTCAAGTTCCCAATGGGTTCCCATTAGTTATCCCATTTTTTTATGAAAAGATGGCAATTGAAAAGGTTTCAGTTGCCATTAGGGAGAAAGCGAAAAAAAG
>Ga0209208_10006892_pt1 | contig 15592 bp, 13 predicted proteins | sample S1TSphfallax_3_FD_187694 | JGI IMG/M metagenome (GOLD analysis project Ga0209208, IMG submission 187694) | Host-associated microbial communities from peat moss isolated from Minnesota, USA - S1T2_Fd - Sphagnum fallax MG (SPAdes) (version 2) | ecosystem: Host-associated > Plants > Peat moss >...
GCACACACAACCATATGGCCCAAAAATTATACAGTACCAAATTTGTAGTTGCAAATATGACCAAGATAGTTGCAAACGACAATTAGTTGCATGCCAGTTGCATAATGACTGGTTGCAAATGACAAGATTTCTAGTAGTGTCCCGGTGCCTCCAACACAATGACTATAATCATTATGACAAAACTAGAACTTGTGTAACTCAATTGTTACACCTTTGGCAACAGTCCAATTACCAACATAACAAGGAGTAGGAATGCCTCGTTTTGTTCCCCTTGAAATGATTTTGAAGTGGATGGCTGCTTTTGAGACATCAAACAACAAATGAACTACCATAATACATGTAGCATATACAAGTCTGCACACACATGGGGAGAAACCACAAACCTTATAGGCAATGGTGTAAGAAGGTGAAACACATTATGGGTGAGCCATTTTTCACCACTTTTCACCCCAAAAAATGATGTATAATAAATGTAATAGGTGTGTAGTAAATTGAAATCTTGATGACATATTTTGGAAACCTTAAACATAAGAAGAAAAAACTTTAGAATGTACATGACAATATTTTGGAATTCAAAGTTCATTTTGAATCAAAATTAGATGATTGATCCAATGGTTAGATGAAAAGAATTGAATAAAATCAATGTGCATAAAGTTTATAATGTACATCTTTTCAATGGCTATAGGGCTTCATGTTTGTGGTTCATGACACATTACCAAACCAAAGAAAAATGAAAAAATAATATAATGCCTACCTATAAAATCTTCTCCTTTTTTTTTAAGGTAATGGTTTTTTCCCAAAAATAAAAGTTTATTATGCATTTATTGCTCAAGAAGTGCAAAAAAAAATTCAAATGGATTTTCAACCAAAAATTGCAAACTTCAAAATGGTCTTAAATATATTTCATGTACATAAATACCACTCACCACCAAAAAATTCATTACAAAACTCCACCCATAACCTTAGTTTTGAAGTATATTTGTAATTTTTCACATTTTGTGATGTGTATTTTTTTGACACAAATATATTTCATATGTTCATGTTTGTAAATGTTTGTTGGAGTTTCTTTTTAAATAAACTAGTTTAAGTCTAAAATTAATGCAATATTCTTGAAATGAACAAAAATAATCCAAGATGTGATGTCCACATGTACCCAAAAAACCAAATGTAGAATTTTTGTTTTTATGACTACAATTTTTGGGGGATGTAGTGTGCTTTTAACTAAGAGGGAGGAGGCAAGACAATTTTGTCGACTATAGGAACTTGGGACAAATCGTTGCTCCAATTAACTTCATTGCGAGCACCAAATTGAAGAAACACAAAACAAAAGTTGTTTTGGCACCAGAGATGGCCTAAATATTTAACATTTCGAAAGCCCAAACCAAAAGAGTTTTAAATGTTGGTCATTTCCACCTTGCACCAAGTGTGACCATCATATTCTTTGTCCATGCCTTGCATTTGTTTGGAAATTCTCATTGGTTTACAAGTAGGGGGGAGTTCAAACAACACATCACCATCAAACTTCATGGGGAGAAAGTTGATTGCTTCAATTCTCATTGTCACATAATCCAAAGACTTCAACTTGTTAGAAGTATGCCAAATTTGGGACATCACTTTCAATGAGTCCACAACACTGCACACGACACTTGTCAAAGTTGGCAACACCAACACAAGGGTTCATTTGGCCCTTGTGAAACAACAATCTTTCAGTCACATGCATAAGTCACATTAAAACTGAACCAAAGTTCCCATCATCGTCGAACAAATCACCAAGGTCAACAAATGTTGATTCTTGAACCAATTTCGAAGATCCAGAGTGCACTAGTTAGCCATTAAGGTCAACCTTGATTTCAATTATTGGAAGAACACAATTAGCAACAGAAGCAGTCATGCCCAGTGTGAATTCCTAACCAAGCTTTCACCAACTGTTTGATACATGCCATTGTTAACCATCCACTACAATCCTTGGGGGCCAAATGATGGGACTAATTGGTAGATGGAACTAATGAAAACATTATTATCTCCAAACACAACATCCTTGGAAACATGAATTGAACCCAACAAGAATCCAAACATTGCACAAAGGCATTTTTTCATCACCTGAACAAATTTTTCATCTCCCACCAACATTGTGAAATCAAGTTTCCCTTCCCCATAAAAAATAGCGATCAATTCTAGTTTGAAAATAAAAGAAATGTTGGGAAAAGGAGTTTAAAAAACATATGTTGAACTATTATGTACTGTAACATGCGACCATAGGAAAGGAGAACAAGTATTTTCATTTACTTGAAATTTTTTATTTTATTATGTGATCATTGAAAATAAATTAATAACATAGTAAAAATCAAAAGGTATTGAAATCCTTATAATGCCCAAGAAATATAATTAAATTGTTAATGAATTGAATAAACTTTAATACATCCTGACATTATTGAGGAGTGAAAAGGAACCAAAACATTGAGGGACACAATTAATTTCAAATTATTTGAAAAAATAGAAGTTTTCCAATTTGACAATATAGAAATTGAGAGTTGAATATTTTTTCACCATAAACCTTAATCCCAAAAGTTGATACCTTTGGGATGTAATATTTTCTTTAAATGCAAACCAAAAGCAGCCGACAACTAATTAACAGACTATTGCATACAAGAAATAATGGAAAAAGGTATGTGTGATGCAATTTGATATAAATGTGCGACAAAAGTACGTTAGTAATGGTACTCTCAAAACTTGTGTCCTTTATACATTTGTTGCAAAAATACATCTATAATGGTTTTTTGGAACTATAGTTTTTTCCCGTACAATGTATCTAAATTGACAGAACATACCTAGAATGGTCCAAATACATACATAAATAGAAACATCGCCAGAAAACTACTAATTATGTGGATTTCAATGGAGGTTCATCTCATTATGAGAAAGCAATTCTTACTAGTTATTGAATAGCAAGATTTCATGTTATGCACTATAAATGATAACATGGAAGTGCAAGTAGAAACATAACTTCTAGGATGATTACAAAAGGAATTTATGTAGCATAGCACATCCATAACACCATTAATATGTTCTAGGGAGGAAGTTGGTTGTTGTCAAAAGGACATTATATTTTTCATGAGAACTATATTTACCAAATTAATATCCATGAAAAAAACAACATCCCAAATTCCCCACATGCAATTTTTGTTATCTATTTAAGCATTAATTTCAAAAAAATGATAAAATATGATAACTATATTGATTGACAAAACATTTCATGATGTTAGGATCTTTCAATGTCCTTTCACGCCTAAAATCCAAAGTGGTACAATGTTTTCTTAGATTAGTTAAAATAAAAAATTACAAACCTTGTTGGAATGCATTTACAATGAATTTTTTAAAAAATAAATGTAATAAAATATGAAAATTAATTATAAACAAATATATTGCTGAACGATCTTGAAATTTAAAATGATTGGATCAAATAAGGCCAACATAGTATGATGGAAAGACAAAAGGAAAATTCACACGAAGTTGTCAAACCATAACAAATAACAATTTTTTCAATAAAGGAAAATGCTTGAGGTCCTAACACTTGAGAAGGCGCCAAATAAGAATAGTGTTACTTTTACTTGATTTTCATTTGGAGGTAATAAATAACTTTGGTAACTACCTTTGGGGAAAAAATATTATGAAAAAGTATCTATTTTGGAAGGAGTTATTTTATCCACTAGACAAGTCAAGTAGGGGGTGTGTCTCCCAACCTCTATTAATCCTAATGTCATAAAAAAATTCCACCTTAAAAATTAGAAAATGTTCATGGTTGGTGCTAAATATATTATACATAATTGTTATCATCATTAGCCAAAGTATTCCTTGAAAACAAAATTGAATTAAAATTTTCCTTCCACCAATATTAGTTGATTTAAAATTTGAAAAATGATGGCCTTCGGAGGTTAAATTTTGTGAAAAACAATTTAAACGAATATTGCTTCAAGACCAAAAACATCACACATAAAATATTAGCCCATGTATATTGATTAAGGTAGAGGCATTATAAGGTTTAGGAGGAAAAAAACATTAATATTTATCATACATAAAACTTGTCAACAAAACCAAAAAATCAGGTTGTATTTGTCCACAAATCACCATAAGATATGAAATTTTTATTGTGGTGAATTGGTAAAAGCAAGAAAGTCACAAACCTTTAGTAAGCTAGAAGGTAAGTGTCAAAGGATATAAATAACAATATTAGGGTCCATGCAACTAGAATGTTTGAAATTGCAAATGCAAGGAGAAGAAATTAAAGAGGTGAGGCCTAATGTTGAAGAAGAGGAAGGCATTCTCACATGTGGACAAGTTCAAAACAATGTAAAAAGACGATTACAATGGCACAAGCTTGGAAGAGATCCTTGCAATTGTAACATTATGAAAAACTTGAGGAAGAAGTAAATTTTAATTTTCTATTGTACTGTTTCATAATTTTGCCTTCTTGAACTTGGATTCTCAAGTGAGTAAAATGGATTGGGGTTTCTTTTCAACATGTTTTTCAGGGCTTCATTTAGTTAAAAATTTTGCTCCTTTGATTTACAGGTTATAACCAAAAGTGTTTAGGATGTAAGAATATGTCTGATTCATTTTATTGAAGTTTTTGAGATGCGATGTTTTTTTATGTGCTCAAGCAACCTATTTTTGCCAAAGGTAGCCACACAACCTTTTCCAACATCGAAGCTTTTCACACATTTGTTTTTATTTTTTATTTTTTATCTCTTCATACCCTGTTAGACTTGACGGGTCCTTATGTTATCGTGCTTGTTTCTTCTACCCAAGAGAGGAGCACATAAACAAATTACCTTCTTGTTTAGTTCAGTTGAAGAAACTTCGACATCAACTAAGGTTCAATTTCTATTCATCTTTTTTTCTTTTCTTTCTTTATATCCAAATTTTTCAACCACTAAAACTTCTTCCATATGCGAGCATCTACTACATGTGAGAAGGAGTTCACCAATTCGCCATTCCCATTTAGGTACTTTTGGTGCCAAAAATACCCAAGCGCATGATGATCTCAATTGCCTTCTTATTCCATGAGGTCGCAAGTACCAACTTTTCTTTTTTTTCCCCCTAAAAGTATCTAGGGAGTTCAAAGTTCATAGCCAAGGAGTTTAAAGGTTAGAGTTCTTTAGTTTTAATAGTAAGGAGGGAGGACCTTAACTAAAAACCCATTGGGCATTTTGGGAAGAGCTCTCTTATTCTTGAATGTTTTCCTTCTTAGATCACTCTCACTTGTTGGGGTACTTTTTACAACAAAAGTACCTTCTTTTTTTTATTTTTTGAAACTCCCATTCCGATTTTGTTGGCCTCCTCCTTGTACACACTTGAAGGAGGTCAACATAAGGTTTAATTTTCTTTCAAGCTCCATAGCTCCTTTGCCAACTTCTTGTAGGTGCTTGCAAGAGGTTGACAAGAGGAGCTCAAACTATTGTAGGTTGTTTTTGTTGCTTGTAACTCAAAGGCCTCCCAAAGGTAAGGAGCCTTGAGCTTCACCTTTTATCCATCATCATAATTTGGCGGTTACTACTTATGCGCACTTGTAGCCATGCCTAGAGGTAAGGGGCATGTTGTGTTTTTTTTCTTTTTTATCTATGTCCTTGAATGTTAGAATGTTCTCGTCAATCCATGGGCAAGGAGAGTGCAACTTTTCCCACATTTTTTTCCTTCAACAATCTCTTGTAGGTTTCAAGATCTAGGGTTTGATTCTCACAAAAACTCTTAGAGGAAACTTGAGCTCGGGCTTGTTTCTTTTCAAAGTTTACTCTTGTAGGTGGGATCTGGTTTGATGGTCCTCAACATCATGGTAGGACCCGAGTGTGCAACCTAAGATCACTTGCAACATATGAAGGATGTGAACACAAGCTCATTTCCATCTTTTTTTCCTACTCATGGTTTAGGTTTTTTGTGTACTTTAGGTTTTTTTGAATGCATCCATAAGTAGAGAAAGGCTTGATTCCTCTCCCTTGCAACTTCCAAGTTTTGGTGAGCTTTTGGTGAACTTCTAGGAGCTTTGGATTGTTTTTTCTTTTATTTTTTCTTTATGTCCTTGAATGTCGGAGTGTTCTTATTGATCCATGGGCGGGGAGAGTGTAGCTCTTCCTACATTAAAAAATAATAATAATAATAATAATAATAATTTTTAAAAAAAATTTAAAAAAACTCTTGAAGGTTTCAAGATCTAAGGTCCAATTCTCATGATATCCTAGAGGAAACTTGAGCTTGGGTTCATTTTTTTTCAAGGTTTTTTTTTGTAAGGGGGAATATGGTTTGATGATCTTCAACATTGCGGTAGGACCTAAACGTGTTACTTGAGATTGTTTAGAATAGATGATGAACACAAACACAAGTTCATCTCCATCTTTTTTTTTTACATATGTCTTTTGAGGTTTTCTTGAATGCATCCACGGGGAGAGAAAGGCTCCCTTGCAACCTTTAAACTTTTGTTTACTTCTAGGTACTTCTAGGAGTTTCTATTTTTTCTTTTTCTTTTTTCAAAATCACAAATCCAAGGAGTTCAAATCTTTTTTTTTTCCCATCTAATCTAGTCTTCAACATCAAGGAGCTTAGATTTTTACGGCCAACATATGTAGGATTAAAAGAACACAAACATTCATGTTTGATAGAAATTATTCACCTCCCACTTGCTTGCATGAGCTCTAGGAGAGGAGTTTTTTTCTATGTTTGTTGTAAGCTTTAAAACCAGTGAATGCAACTTGCTCCTTGGGTCCTTAGATCCAAGGTCGTTGAAATTAAACATCCTTCAACAACATGTGCTTGCATGAGGTAAGGGGAGCTTGTTTTTATATTGTAATGTGGTAACGCTTTGAGAGAGGGTCCTCTTTTTTATTCCAAGTCAAGTACTTTTGTTGCCAAAAGTACCCAAACATTGTCATCACTTTGTGCAATCAACCATCAATGCATCCAACTTGGATGCATTTGGTAGAGCTCTAAGACAAGAATGGGTGCTTCTTCCTAGGTTTCCATATCTAGGGAATGCATAGGTCCTTGGATATTTTGTTACTCCATCGCCAAACAAAAGTTTGTTTTCATCTAAAAAAAACATAGTTACTTTCGACAACGAAAGTACGCATGTGACCACCTTTAATGGCATTCCACTCCTTAGTTGACATGGATGTTAGCTAGCTTCCCTTTTGTGTTCGCTTAGTTGAGGTAAGGAAAGAGAATGAGGGTTGTTGTTCATCTTGCTTGTAGTAGTGCAAATTCAGTATTCTTATTGTTGAGAGTACCCAAATGATGTATCTAGGTTGATTTGACCACCAAAGCCTCCAACCTAGATGCATTTGCTACAACTCTGTGACAAAAGTGGGCACACTTTTTTTTTTGTAGGTTCCATATTCAAAATGGCATAGAGGAAATCCTTTTTTTCCCTTCCTTGTAAAAATTCCAATTCAAGTATTTTTTTCACTAAAAGTACCCAAGCAAGTTGCCCAACATATCCTCATGCTTGGATGTGCTTGCTACAAGTTCATGACAAGAGGAGTCGAACATCTTTTTATTTTTATTTTTTGCAGGGTTATATATCCAAGAATGGCAAAGAAGAAATCCTTTGTTCTTTGTTATTTAAAAAAAATCCAAACCATGCATTTTTGTTGCCAAAAGTACCTAATCAATCTTATTATGCTGAATCAACAATATCTCGCTTCTACTTGGATGCGTTTGAAATAGCTCAATGATAGGAACGATCGTTTTTTTTTGTTTTTAAAAATTTCTTGTAAGTTTCTTGTTACGTTGTTACTCCATTATAAATGTAATATTAGAGATTTAGTTTCATCCAACTTGCGGAGATTTGGTGCACTAGAGATCTTTTGCTCCATAAAATATCTAGGAACCTCTATGAACAAGCAAAGATTTGATTTCATCCAAACACAACTTGGGTACTTTCGGCAACAAAAGTACCCAAGAAATTCCTTTGCACCCTCAATTTCATTAGGGAACTCTAATGTGCATCCTTGTTGCGTTATTTTAGCATCTTGCCATTTTCCCTTTGTAATAGCTGAAGGGAGAACAAGGGTTCTTTTATTATGTTGTTGTTTTTTTTTTTTGTATGTTCTTTGTTGAATTTCAAAATTGGTTACTTTCATTGCCTTTCACTTTATGCCATTGATTTTTTTTGTACCCCCTTAATGTAACACCTTATGCATGCACCCAACACCAACTACGGATTGAAATAGCCTAAACCCTAACCCAAATCCCATTGAAAATTGTTTAAACTGCCATTATGCCATATTCAAAATATGAATTGTTCCTAAAGCTATGTGTCTCATCATTGGTTAGGAAAAGATGTGTAGGTTCATAAGCTCATTTCTTTCATTGTGTGTTTTTGTATGCTAGTGTTAGGCTCATTTTGTTCCTTTCATTTCAAGCTCATGAAAAATAGAACCAGATCAAATCTTAAGAACCAAATAATAATCCACATAGATGATGTTCTTGATTATTGCCACTTTGTGTGTTATTCATTTTGCAAGAAGTCTTTAAGCATTTGGACAATATTATTAAGGAGGTTTATAAAATCCATCCACTCATAGTTCAAGTGTGAATCTTTTGAATTTTTCCAACAATGAAGAGTGACACTAATTTGATCTTTTCATACATACAACAAGAGGTTGAAGAGGAGAAAATGCAACCTAGGACACTTGATTTTACAGAAAAGGTACAAAGCCTAATGAAACATTTTTGAAAATATACAACACTAAATTGTTGTGTATGTTTTAGATTTTTGAATGAATGTGTTTTGTTGAACACATGTACACTTTTACTAATGTAACAACACGAACAAGTTCCTTGAATCTATTGCCCTTGTCTTGTGACAATGTAATCCAACATGTCCATAAGTAGACAAAATTCAAAACAATTGATGTTTTGGAGAGGCACAAGACTTCACCAAAAGAGAAATCAAGGATGCATATCCCATTATGTCAAATGATTCCTATGTTAGTTGTCAGACTTGCATTGAAGATAGATATCTTGAAAATGAAATAGGCATTCCACGATGGATACAAGGAGGGCAATAAAGTGTTTTTTGTTTCCTCCACCAACTGGTAGGGAGGTGTGGAATCAATAGTCGGATATGAAATGGAGTGGAATAGCTAGTGGAAATCTAAGAATGATAGGTTTGAAGAATTCTTGCATTCTAACCTTAATCTTAAAAAGTTTTCCCATAAAATGTTTTTTGTGTGGGATGGAAACCATCACCTGGAAGCATAGCTTTTGTATATCCATATGGTTCATCCTAATGATTACACTTGGCACATCTTAATGGATGTAATAGTTTTGGACACCATTAATGGACTAGTCGAGATATTGACTATTATGACAAACCTAAACAAGTAAATCTACTAACCATCAATTTCCACTTTTGTTTTACTTAGTGTTGGTCAAGAAGATTGAGTGACTCAATTGGATTGATGCAAGTTTGGCAAATATGATCACGTTCCTCCAAGCTTGGTCCATGATTTCTCAAGATTTAAAGTATTGGAAAGATTCCCTTTGTGCAGTTTAAAAACATGCTCCCAATGAAAGTTTATAAGAAATGTGAAACAAAGTTTTGAAAGACTTGGTACTCCTTGACATAAGAGTCTTTCTTCGAGTATTTGTACAAGGTAATATGTTACACTCTGACCTCAAAAGTTTAATGTTCGAAAAAAATTATTCAGTTAAAAGTTGTAACAAAGGTATGGTCATTATGTTTTAATAGCAGGAATTCGTTACAATTGCTAATGTTGCGATGAAGTTATACTAGGATGAGGTTTTTGATCCAACCCTCTGCTCTCCATCCAAGATGCAGGAGTTGATGGAGAAAGCTATGGACTAAGTGAGGAAGGAGAACTACAATGCCTTTTTGAAGCATCTTTTTATTTGTGATCCAATTTTTAGAGAGGAATTTCTTGAGTAGGTACAAATGCATTATGACATGTCCTCTGAACCCAAGATGTTGATCAAAACCTGCAAATGTTACATCTTGTGTGAATAACAAGTAAAAGGTCAAATGGTTCAAGTAGTGGAATTAGCCAACAATAGCCAAGGAGGTAATCAAGTTTCCAAAGCATGGGTTTTTTTATGCAATGTGTGCAAAATGGCTCCAAATTTTTTTTTGGTTTTAGGTGGGCTCCACGCATTACTCTAATCAAAACAAAAGATGTCATTTTGGGAACTTTCAATGCCAAAAGTAATTGTGTCGAATGTTTTTTAAAAATTTCAAATGGTTTTTTTCTGTGTTTGCAAGAGCTAATGCACAAATAATGTAGGTATCGAAAGATTTTTACTCCTTTCTTGGAAAATTTGGTCCTTTTTTGAATTGTGGGAATTAAGATTTACTATAGATCTGAAAGCTTTTTGTTCATTACTTGATGCAATTGGAGGCAAACCTTGAATCCACTTTGTAGTTCATAATATATAAGCTTGGCCTTAATATCACACCTTAGCTAAGAGATCCTTCCCTCGCTAATTATATCAAGGATTGGAAATTAGTTTTTTAGGAAATATGTTTTTTCAGGGGATTTAAATTGAAGGATGGCATTAGGCGTATTAAGTCATTTGACCAACAACTCGGTGGCAAAGAGGCCTCTAAACAAGTCTTCTACATGTGAATGTTATTTTTCACATTGCTTGTATTTTTTTCAATGATGATTGTAAGGTTATTAAAGTCATTCCTTTCTTTACAAGTATTTCAATTTTGGGTTCCTTCCAGTAGGAGCAATCCCCTACTTGCCACCCCTTTTCCTTATCTAGAAAGACCCAAAAACTCATAGCAACATGTATCGAAAGGACCTTCTCAAGGATTGGTCTTGTCCTCACCTCACAAAATGTGGGTGGTATCTTGACTGCCTTAAGGATGGTACATCTTCTTTGGAGGTTTCTCTTTGTGAAAGTTTTGAGCTTGGGTTTACAAGAAGGCTATAGAGACCCTTGTGTCTCAAGGTCCCAAAAAATCAAGGGATGCCACTAAGAAGAAAGGTAAGGAGAAATCTACAACCTTAGAAACTATGGTTGACATAGAGAGGCCCCATAATGATTTTTAGAAGAACTTGGTTATCCATCAATAAGCACCATTTACCCAGGCTTCATGTAGTTTTGTTGCCCCCCTGTTATTGTGACTGAGGAGAAACCTCCACTTTTTAGTCATGTTTTCATTTTTAGCAAGAGGACAAGGTTCTTCAAAAGGACACTCAATCTCTCATGGCACTCAATTGCATGCAATCAACTCAAAAATATGAAATGGCTAGTGGAAAAAGGCTAGATTTCATGCATCATGAAAGAGGTAATTTCTATTGACATTTCAATATTTGAGTTCGTTTCCTCTCCGTTTATGTCCATGACTCTTACATTGAAAATTTGAATTTTCCTCTATTTTAGGTTTCACTTGAAGGGAAAGTTAATCTCCTTTTTGCCAACATTCTTGGAGGTGTTCTTGTCCCATTGTGTTTGATCCAACTTCAATGATTCCAATTTGGAATCAATTCCTTGAAGACTATGTGGAGTTAATTTTCTTCTTTGTAGAGCGATTCCTTTCCAAGAGGGGAGGAATTATTTTGTTATACCCAAATGAGTTTCGAGTGCAAAAGGAAATTGTGTCTTTGTCGATGCTTACGAATTTACCATAAAGTTGAAGTGGATTGTGATTGACTCCCTTCCCATTATCAACATCGAAGATAAGACTCATAAAGTATGTTGTTTCCATCACCTAATTCATCTATTCTCCCTATGTATATAATTCCCACTTTCATTTGCCCTTACCCTGTGAATTATTATGCAAATGTTTGTTAGTAGGGCCATCCTCCTTGCTTTTGTCGACTTCCATCTTTTCCCACCTTTTCCTATAATCACTTCTTAGGGAATTTCCATTGTAGAAGAAGATGTTTCTTTACAACTGGACCTCCAAAAATTCCATGACTATCTCAACTTTAAGTGTACCATTTAAAGGTGCCAAAGATATTCATGCTTTCACTTTGCAAGCCCTTGTGGAAGTCTATTCTCCTCCAAACTTTTTAATTATCCATTTGGACTCTATTATAGGTGAGCTCTATCATTATTCAATACGTTGAATGTTTGATTTTCAAATATTTGTAAATTATTGACACCAAGGAGACTTTTACATGCAACATTGTTTGGGTATGTGAGACAATTGGAAAGCATGTCCTGGCACTTAAGGCAAATCGTGTAGCCTTTCATGAAGCAATAATTCCATTGGTGAAAGAAGTTGAGCTCTAGTAGATCAAGAAGTTAAGTTACTCTTTGGATCTAGACTCACCACCCAAAAAAGGAGTTAAGAGGGTTTTGGATTATGAATAAGTTTTGGTTGTCTTCATTTCATGTTTGTGCATTCCTTTCAATTGTTCGTATCGATTTAACCTTTTTTTTTCTTGTAGAGAGCTACTTTCTTTTCTTTGATCTACAACCGTGCCTTTTTTTGCACATAAGGACTTCTTTCCTAGTCCACCAATTAGCTTAGTTTTGCCTTCATATGCGAAGGCTAAGGCAGTAACTATGGTTACTGTAGACTCCCTAAATCCATCTTCTAAGAATTCAAACATTGATTTAATTGTTCTTGCATACATTGATGATTTGGCTTCAAATGCATAGCTTTTAGTTTCACATTCCTTATTTGAGCTTGAGGGTGGATAACTTGGATTTCTAAGTTATCTTGTGGTTGGGTGGAAAGTTTTTTTTGTTTTTTTTTTTCCAAGTTTTTTTCGAATTGTTTTCCTATTGATCTATGTATGCATCAATTAGTTCAGTTGTTCATTAAATGTTTCAACCCATTTTCTCCCTCCATAATTGAAAGAAAATAAAACATATTCACCCTTTTCAATTTTAATATATAACAAGAAAGCTAAATCTTTCATGTTTGTAATTTATGGACTTGAACTAATGTCTTGTTTTGTTTGAGGACGATTATGTTTCTTCTTCCCTCTCTTTTGTGGTTCTATGTCTGATCTCAACTTAGCACATGGGACTAATCTTTCATGAGAGATAAGATCTGCAATGTAACACTTTTAGAATATTTTGTGCACCTATTCATGGTTATGGCTTTTATGGATTTAAACATTGTGTTTTCATTTTGAAAAGAGAAGGAAGATGTTTTGTTTATTGCGAGACTAGCCTTTTACTTAGGAAGATAAACAATGACTATTCATGGAACTTTTAACTACAAGGAGTTAGATGAAACACAAGCTAGTGTTTGGGGGAGGTTCACAAAATTGCTTAGAATTATAAATAGTTGAAAATTGTGTGCAAAATGCTAGAAGAACCTAGTCCATGGAATGACCTCTTGCTTTACAAATTGCACTTTAGGTTAGACTATGTGTGAAGTCATCTAGGATGATCCAAGTATTTATTCAAGTCAATCTATACCATATGATGCCTTTCAAACTAGGACACATTCCTATTCAAATTCATATGCCTCCTAGATATTTTTTAGTTTTGAAGTTATACCCATAAAATGCCTTTCCCTACACTTTATAATTACTTTATTGATTGCTTACATCTAATAGGGAAAACCTTGACAATTATTTTCATGTTTTTCAATAAAAGTCAAACATTTTAATAAAATATGGGTAATAGCAATGTTTTCTTTTAATGATTTTTTTCCCAACTTGCATAATGGGCTAGTGAATCACAAAGGGTTTTTTAATTTGGAAAAATATAAAAATTTGCAAATATCGCATAAAAAATGTTTCAATATCATCATTGTGTAAACAATGAATGCTCTATTTCACCTCTTTCCACCAAAGGAAAATGTTTATTTGCATTAGCCACAACTTCTTTTAAAGTAGATTGTTAGATCTTTGCCTTAAGGATTATTGATATCAAAACCTTAACCCTTCTTTCAAACAAGTTTTCACTAAACCTTCCATCACAAATTTGCCCCTTCCCCATATATGTGTTTTTATAATATTTTAACAATGTGTTTAACGTTAATTGCTAACAAAGTGTTAATACAATGATTGATATGATGTTGTAATGGCATTGTGACACATTATGGTGATTGATCATCGTATTACAATGCCATTACAACGTCATGTCAATGATTGATCAACACTTCCTTAGCACATAACCTTGAACGCGTTGTTAAAATGTTGTAAAAGCACATACACATATATAAAGGGGGGGCAAGCTTATGATGTCCTTCCTCCCAAAACTTGTTTCATTTGCCCAATGTTAAACAAAGAATTTGTCCAGTGTTAATGTGCATTGTGAAACATTGCAACTTGCAAGGACTAGGAATCTAGGTGACAATAATTATGCATTTGGCAATAAATTGATGTGCATTCTAGAATATTCATCAACCTTTCAACATGGTGCTTGTTCTTTAATAGATTTGATGATGTTGTAAACAATAGCTTGTATGAACATGGAATGTTGTAAAACAAGGTGATGTCATGATGGAATGGTGGCTTAATGTTCAAACTTCAACAATAGTTCAATCATGGATTACTAAACTTAGAGGTTGAATTAAGTTTTAATTCTTGAATATTTAAATGCCTATCATTTAGAGCTTTTGACTGTTCAATGTTCATTTAATCTAATTAAAATTTGTGATTTTGCTTAACCTACTTAAGAGTTAGGAATCATTATTGTTGCCCATTGAACAATGAACACTGAATATGGCCCATGGGTGTTAGTTCTTTAAAAATGTTCACATAGTCCATATGATATTTTGAAATGTAATTTTTTTGAGTTTTATTTCAACAATTGATGTTCCCAATTGTGTGTTTGTTGTTTGTTTACATGTGCAATGACTACCAAGTTTAACTCCCACCTTTGTGAATTTCATCATTGAAGCCTATTGTTGCCAACTTGTGAATTTCATTATAATTATCAATTATTGTTGTCGACTTGTGCATCTCATTATTTAGTAACAATGTACTAGTGCTTGTATTCATATTTGTTGATGCAATTTTAGTCCTTGGATTCTTCAATTACTTTTGTGTTTTATGTGTACATTTACATTTGTGAGTCAATATTTATTATTGAAGTAGTTTTGGTCTTGATTCTCAACTTTTTAAATTTTCAAATTGCTTTTGTGTTTTATGTGTGCATTCACATTATTCGATCCCAAATTTTCAACAACATTGACGAGGATCAACATTAAGTATTTTTCTTTGAATTTTTTGTTCAATGATATTTTTTAAAGATGTTTAGGAGTCAAGAGTCAAAACTCAAGGATCAAGATTCATGATGTTCAAGGGTTAAAACATGTGTGTGCATTTAGGAATTTTAAGATTCATGAATTTTATGTGTGGTCTATATTGTGTCACTGTTGAATTTTAATTCATTAAAGTGCAGCATCAACTCTGTCGCAACCTTACTTTGGCCAAGTGTGGGGGTGAAGCCCAACACTTGGAAAAAGTGAAGATTTGGAGTCCTCCGGGACTCCCGAATGTTTAGAGCTCGACAGCAACGCCCAAAACACCTCGTATTGGGGTGTTCTTGGTGTCATTGGAAAGGTCTTGAAGCGTAGATATCGAAAATGGCCTCGCATTGGCCATTTGGACATCTGCAGCCCAAGTTATGGGCAAAAGAAGGGCCGGGAGTCAAATTGGCA
>Ga0209208_10006893_pt1 | contig 15592 bp, 9 predicted proteins | sample S1TSphfallax_3_FD_187694 | JGI IMG/M metagenome (GOLD analysis project Ga0209208, IMG submission 187694) | Host-associated microbial communities from peat moss isolated from Minnesota, USA - S1T2_Fd - Sphagnum fallax MG (SPAdes) (version 2) | ecosystem: Host-associated > Plants > Peat moss >...
AAGATTTTGCTAAAAAAATAAATAAGTTTTGCAACAAATAGAGGTTTAATTAAGAAGATATACATGTTTTGCCAAGCGATAAAAGTTTAACCAATAAGATTTAACGATTTTGTTGAAAAGTAAAATCTAATTAGGGAATAAAAAGGTTTTGCCAAGTTAAAACATTTTAGCCAAAAAAAGGGAGGTTTTGCTAGAAAATACAAAAGTTTCATTGAGAAGTAAAGGTTTAACCAAGAAGATATAAAAGTTTTGTTGAGAAGTAAAAGTTTAACCAAGGAGTAAAATGGTTTTGTCAAAAAGTAAAAGTTTAACCAAGAATAATTCAAAGTTTTGCCAAGAAATTAATGTTTAACCAATAGTGGGTACGGTGATGGTAGGGTTGGTAAATAAAGATAGATTGACGAAGTGTAGGTAGGTTGATGGATGTGATAGGTAGGTAGCTTGGGTGGGTGAGGTGGGTAGATGGGCAAATGTTTTTTTAATGGGTAAATATGTGAAAAAAAAAAATGATCCGAACTCAATTCCTACATTAGGTTTAGTAACTTGGATGGGTTCAAATTCATCCAAAATGGAATTGGTGCAATCATGGAGGTTACGTCACTCAAGCCCAATTAAAGGAGCATTATTGGTTCCGATTACCAACTTCAACTATCCAATCACAATTTAAAAAGTAGATGTATGCATCATGGGTCTCATGTGGGTGTTGCTGAAAACATGGGATTGAAACATACACTAGTGCACATGTTTCATGTGTTTTATGTAGGGTGATGCACAAGGTGTGGGGTTTTTCCAATGCCCTCCTCTAAACGTGTTACTCCAATTTATTATGTTTTAGTGTTCAATATTTCATGTTTATAGGTTGGGATGAAGAAGTAATTAACATTTTATGTTGGCAACTTCAACAATAATTACATTATTTTTTAAATGTTGAAATTTTCAGAAAATAATTTTTTCAAAGCTAAATATTGTCTGATGGAAACATATGATGTTTTCATTAATGGATTTTTTTTGTTGAATTGGAACCTTCAAATTAAATTCATTATTCAACATACATGTGTTGAAACTACCTTTGTATTTTACTACTTACCCAATGTTGGTTATAACATCAAATAAAAATAAATGAATGATGAACAAATTTGAAACATCATTGTACCCTAATGGATTTAGCACTAATTAATTTTTTTTTAAATTCATAAACTTTTAAAATTTTGTTGCATGAAATGAAGAAATTTTGTGATTTTGTAATTGTTGAAAGTTGTGAAAACTTAAATGCAAAATTGTCATAATGCTTTTTCAACATGCAATTGTGATTTTTGGATAGAAGCATGTGCAAAGGCAACAATGTTGTTATGTACAAAGAACAAAAAGGTTTTTGTTGAAAGGACAATGCACTCATATTCCTTTTTGAAAAAATAAAATAGACTAAATTTATTTTAAAGTTAGAAAAAGGTATATGGATTTGTTGCATTGAATTGCTTGAGATTAATTTGTTTATACCAATTTAAATCACTAGAAGAAAAGTTTCAATTTGTGATTATAATTTGCAACTAAAAATAAGTTACTTTCAACATGCACAATTAAAATCCATTAGTTGCATAAGAGAAGTCGCATGTAACATTTAGAAGCAAATGATGATTTATCATGATGTCATCACATTTCACATGGATGATGTATAAATTAACATATACACCCTCATCCATTGACTATCCATATAAGGTTTACAACTAGTCACCATTATTTACAACTATGTTATAACCCATTACAAAGTGCCACATGGCAACATAATAATAATTTTTTAATTACAAAAAAATAATGGATTTTCATAATTTATTTTGGATGGTGTCAAATCATGCCACATGGCACAATAACAAATTGCCACATGACATGTTATTTTAATTTTGGCCAAAATTAAATTAAATCAATATTTAGGCATGAAAGTAGGTAGGAAAATAAGTAAGCAAAAAAGAAGGTAGGTAGGATCATTAGAAGAAAAACATGTATTTTTGACTAGTCTCTGTGATTAAATTTTAATCACAGGAGACATTTTGCAACTAAAATCCCTTTAGTCGGCTAAGACAAATTGCATGTGATAAATTAGTCACAAATGATAAAAGGTATTGTATGAAAGAAAAAAATCAATGAATACATTTCATCCTTTGACTCAATTGTATACGTATTGTCACATGCGACTAAGATGCAACTATTTTGGTCACAATTGAAGGCAAATGATGTGCTGCCACGTGTTTTAATATTTGATTATTTAAAATATAATAATTATAATTTGGAAATAATTTAAGACGTTCAATTCAAATATTTGGATGATATTATATTACGACACGTGGTCCAATGTAAGTATGCCATGTGGCATTAAAAAAATACAAATTATTAATACTAGGTTGATAGGTACCTAAGTAGGTACATAATTAGGTGCTTACAAACATAGGTTACATACCAACCTACCTACTTAGGTAAAAAAATAGGGAAGTAGGTTCTACTTCCTTAGGTTAAATACCTACTCATATACGTAAATATTTTGGTAGGTAGGTACATAAGTCAACCTAGGTGTGTAGGTCAAACTAAGTACCTACTTAGCTAGGTAGATAAATAGGTTGGGAAGGTAAGTAATTTAGAAATGTGCATAATTAATTTTTTGTTTTGAGTTGACCCTCTTCATTAACCCATCCCATGAACACAAATTTCTTAAAGTGAAATTGGAAGACCACATTTCCTTGTTTATATAATGTTGAAAATAAGAATAAAGAACACTCAATATGGGATAAGTTTTGAAGTTGCAACTTCTTCACAAATTAAATTGTAATTCCAAATTTTTTTTCATGTTTTATTTTCTTAGTTTTAAAAAATTTAAACAATTCAAATATAGATAATTAAATAATCATATATTTAATATGATTATAAATACATCTATTTAATATGATTAAAAATACATATATTTAATATGATTAAATATACATATATTTAATTATAAATTATACACCACAAATATTCATATTAATTATCAATTACTTAAATAAACAATAGCTTTTTCATATTTAACAAACTAACTATTTAGTTACTCACAAGTTATTAATACATAACTCATAAATAATTAAATAACTAGAATTTTTTTTAAATTATTATTATTTAGAATCTGATTGAAGTATATATAATATATTTAATGTAAAATTAATTAAATTTCTATAATTAAATTTTTCAATATTTTCAATATTTATGTTAAATTTATAAGAAATGAATTAACAATGGTTATAGAAAGTAAATTCTTACACGAATTTTTTTTTTTAAAATTCAACTAATTACATTACTTATTATATAATTACATTTATTTTTGTAAAAAAATTATAGGTCAACTAAATTTTTTCGTTTGGTAATTATTAACTATAAATACAATAATTTGTTCAACATAACATTAATTTTCATAACTACTGTAAAATTAATATAAAGTTTTTATCATAGACGATCAATCACAGATTTTTAAAGAATATATATATATATATAATATAATAATTCGTGAAATTAAAATCAATCAAACAACTATTTTAACTACACTATAATTTTTTCAAAATTTTAATTCAGGTTTGAAGTTATAAAATACAAAATGTAATTATGTTCAATTAGAAAATAGTTATGCACATACTAATTAACTCTTATCTGAAGTAATTACAATGGTTTTAAAGTAATGTCACATTAATCACATTAATTAATTTCTTCTAGCGTAAGAATATAAATTATAAAATATATAAATCTATGTAATAATTATTTAGTATAATTTATATTTATTAAAAATAATAATTTATAAAAGTGATTTATTATACATTCTAGTAAAAAAAAACCCTTATAACTCAATCAACAATTTTTTGAATTAATATATAAATTTAAGATTCCAAAATAATAATTCAGAATTCAAATATTAATTTTTAGTTAAATAAAAAATTTCAGATTTGAAATGTCAATGTTTTTATTCAAATAATAATATTCAAAATTTAAATTTCCATTTTAAGACTCATTTAATAAATTTCTGAATTGAAATATTAATTTCAAGAACGCAAAATAATAATTTGGAATTCAAATTTCAACTTTCAAGTCAAATAATATCTTCAAATTTAAATTTAAAACTTCAGGGTTCAAATATTAAATTTGAAGTTCAAATAAAAATATTTAAAATCAAAATGTCAATTTTTAGACTGAATAAATTTTTTAAAATTGAAATACTAATTTTTAGATTCAAAAATAATAATTTAGTATTCAAATATCAAACTTTAGATCAAATAAAGTTTTTGAATTTAAATACCAATTTCCAGAATTGAAATGTCAATTTTCATATTCAAGTAACAATATTCAAAATTGAAATGTCCATTTTTAGACTCAATTAATAATTTTCAGACTTGAAGTACTAATTTTGAGAATCCAAAATAATATATTTGGAATTGAAATTTCAGGTTCAAATCAAATGATTATTTAAAATTTAAATGCAAATTTTTCAGAGTTGAAATGTGAGTTTTCACAGTCATATAAAAATATTCAAATTTAAAATGTCCATTTTTATAATCAATTAATAATTTTTTGAATTGAAATACTAATTTTTGGATTCGAAAATATTAATTTAAAATTCAAATATCAAATTTTAGATCAAACTAGCCTTTTAAATTTAAATTAAAAAATCATATTCAAATCAAAAATTTGAAATTCAAATAATGTTTTAAACAATTGAAATAATATATTTTTAGATTTGAATATAAAATTCAAAATCCAAATATGAAGTTTCAGATTCATTATATGAACAATACACATACATATGCATATATATATGATTTTAGTTCATACATAAAAACATACCCATATGTTATTGTATAATATCTTTAGGATGCCACTAATTTGGTGATTATTACAACTAATGGGACATATCAACCTATTAATGGATGAAAGTCAATGTAAAATCGATCCAACCAATATGATGAAATTTCTAATAGTTGCATCATAGTTGTGAGAATGACCAAAATAGTTGAAATTTGGTCTTGTTGCAAATATTCCCAAATCTAGTCGCAAACAACTACAAGTCGCATGTAATCGTTAATGGTTACATTTTGGTTGATTTCTACTAGTGGGTTGGTAGGTAGGAACTAAATAGGTAAGTGGGTAGGTAATTTAAGAGGTAGATATGTAAATTTTTTATTTTATTTTAGGTTTAGCCTTTAGGGTTAAACCTCTTTGATTGGCTCATCCCAAATTATACATGTTTTAAATATCAACATGTAAGGCAAAACATATGGGATAAATTTTTTAATTGCAACATAGACTAAGTTGCAATTAAAAAATTTATCCCATATCCTTTGTCTTCTTTTTCAATTTTGTAAATTAAATATAATAGGTAATTAATTAACTAAAATGAATTGATTAACTAAACATTAATTAATTACTTACCCACTTACCAACCTACCTACTGTTTATTATTACTTATTAATCAAGTAAAACTAATAATAACATAAATTATTTCAATTATTACATAATAGTAAACGTAATTAAGTAATTTATATTTTAGTCAAAATAATCATAAAATTATTATTCATTAATAATAAATGATATTTTTACTAATTATTTATTCATTTTAAATAAATATTAAGTAGCTAATAAAAATTATATATTAATTATTAACTATGTAATTAACTAAGTATTATTATGAATTGTTCATGGAGTAGGACAAGGGTTCATGTTTTAAAATTTTCTCACAAAATGAATAGGGGAATGTCCTTTGTATTGTTTAGTAATAAGTCTAATTTAACATCAAGTTATATTGTAATTCTCACCTATATCCCAAAAGTTTAGCAGGGCTTGTTTCGAAAGGATTCAATGAAGAAAGGAGAGGATAGGTTCTTACACAAACTTAGTTCCAACTTCATATGTTGCCTCCCATTGTTGATGCAATAAAAAAACATGATAATAATTCTAGTGCATTACAATTTTTGAAAATAACATACATGAAGCTCAATGTGTTAAGTCCTTTTGAAAGATTAAGTAGGGAATGTTAATAGGAGTGGATTGCTACAAATGGTCAATTAAACCAAACTACATACATGCAATGGAACTTAATACTACAATGACATCTAACAAAAAAAATTTACAAGCATTGGAGGAGTAACCAAAAATTCATGATTGTCTTGTTGCCATGTTACAAAAAATGAAACAAGTTCAACAAACATTTTCAACCAACATAATGCAACCTATTCTTTGTGGTATTATGAAATTTTGCAAAAGAGCCCTAAAAAGTTTATAGTCACAAAAAATGGACATGTTGATTCATGAAACAACACATGAATTTGTCTTTCAAAATGATTACAATAGTAGCAAGTGAACTAACATTTACTTAGTATGAACAAGGATGTAGCATGGCATATTGGATAGCTTACCTAGTGAAACCTTGTACAATATTCCACCAACATTTATTGTTAATATTTATCTAATACATGTTTATTTGATCCCAACATTAGAAGAAAGGATTTGGAAAAACATAATGAAAAAACTACATTCAATCTTTTAATGGTTGAAGACAAAAAAACAAGTTGAATTGGTTGTATGTTCAATTGCAAAGAATTTCTTATTCCCCATTCAAATTGAGTTCATTGGTACTCTTCGTAGATGTTTGCCACTATCTAATGAAATAAAATAATTATAGTGCACATGTTCAATTGAGACCTTATTGACCTTTAGTGAAAACCATTCGTCAACATTAAGCACAACAAATTAGCTCATCCACTAGATTTTGATACCATACTTGCATATTCAAATTACCATTTTGGTTTGCAAAAAAATAAAAGACAATGTGATTACTAGATTATCGGTTTGTGCACAATAGCTATGATTTTTTGGACTATATGAAGCAAACATACCCTAATATCTTGAGGATGTACATTCTAGTTAATTATACTAACATCTTCGAACTAACTACTATCATTATATAATGCCTATTGAAACAAGCTTTAATAATACAATTCAAATCTTAGACTACTATAATCATGAATCAACAAATCGAAGGTGGATAAGATCAACAAGTTGATTTGAAGATGAGTAACCTTAAGCCTCACATTTTTGAATAGTTATATTGTGCTTGGAAATAAGTATAAAGGATGTAGGAAATAATTGTGAAAATTTGGGATAAGACATGAATTACTAAGACTTTCAAAATGTGAATTTCAACTTGTTACAATAGAAGTAAATGCAATCACTTTGTTATTAAATGTCACGCATTACAACAAAAGGTCTCCCTATATGCCAAATGATTTCACTAAACTTTGAGTGACTTCACTAGTTTAGTGAATAGGGACTAGTGAATTACATTCACATTTTATAGTAGTGACATTAGACATTAAAGAACATAATGAAATAAACATTGAAATTGATCTAACATAAGTAATATTAGTAATAATGAAAGAATGATTACAAGCAAGTCATGTAGTTACAACATCAATTACAATTGCAATTACAAGATGTAAACTAGTGGTTTAAACACAATAAGAATACAAAAATTTGTTAGGAAATAAAAGACATATCATACATCATATTGTTTGGATTGGGCACAATTTCCCAAGTAGCTTCAATTTCATTTGTTAAATATTTCATAAAATTCTCCTTGCAATTAAATTGTTTTTTTGAACTTGAGGTAATCCTTTTCCTTGCATTGGAATGAGAAGATGTTAACCTCCTATAACAACGTACTATAACAATCTACTTACTTTATAATCAATTGTGACAAACTCCTTTGAAAACCCATTATAGTTGATGTTTGAAAATGTTGAGAAATTCAATGTCAAGTTGTTGATAGTAAACAATAGTATCTTTTTCCAAAACTTTGCAAACATTTAAATGCATTTGTGAATATAAGCTTAGGTTTTCACAAATGGTCAAGTTTTCATGGTCAAACTCTAAATCTGAATTGGTTGGCATAATCATAAGTTTACATTATGAAGAGAAAAACTTTAAAGGAACCCTAATGAAAAAGTACAAATATTATTTATGAGCCATCGAAGAATTCCTTTTGCCCACCTTGCATCTTATTTTTTAAACAAATTGGAGTCCCATAATCAAGCATTATTGTTACAATTCCCAATTCAATCAAACTAGCCTGCACATGTCAAGATTGCACAATAAGGGCGCAAATCCCTTTTTACTTGATACATAAATGTTAAAGCATACATCAATATTTAAATTAACAATGTGATGACAACTATTGATGAACACATTAGTTTATAAAAAACTTTGGAGTATTATTGTAAATCACCTTGCTCGTAAATGGCAACCAACATTATGATTTAACTTGTGTTTTTCACATTGCCTCCACTTCTTGAAAGGAGTGCCCTTAATTTTAGGCACAAAAATGAAAAAATAATAACATGAAGGCCAAAAAAAAAAACATTATAAAAATGCCACATGTGATAGTCAAAGACATGAATTTTTGCACCATGATGAAATTGGAAACTCAATTGACGTCCCTCCTTAGTGCAAAAACTATCAAATATGACATTGTCAATCCCATTAATGGAAGTTGACCATTTTAACTTACACAACCATGACTTAACCATGAGCATTTGTTGTCATTGCAATAGCTTGTAAAACCAAAATTGTTTATCAAATAATTCATTGGTCTCAACTACATATGATATATATGCCAAAGCCCAAATGATACAAATTTTATTTAAAAATACTCCCAACACGTGCACACAAATCTAAACCCTCACAAAACTAGAAAACCAATGGAGGCCAAAATATTGAAAAAAATATTAACAAATGATGATAAATGAAAAAAGCCAAAGCTGAAAATACTTCATCTTTTGCAATGACATAAAACCCAAAGTTGTTTGTAAACAACCCAAACATCTTGTTGTATATGGAAACAATGCTTTGTTTTTGGGTTTGGAAAAATAAGACAAGTCATCTTCAACCACACACAAACCAGACTTTACTAGTAAGTATATGTGAGCTACAAAATATAACAATCAACATTCACTATTCGTTTATAAACAAGTTATTTACACTACACACTTGTGTACCCCAACATGAGATGTTAAGTTCACAAACCATGTGGTAAGGTATATTGCACTATTTGCACAACATGCATAATACCATACCCAATCAAATGTCACACCCATTAGCTATCTCATGACATAAACATCGACTCCAAGTCTAAATAGACATTCATAAAACACTAGAAAAAAATTAAGATTTACTAATTGAACATATGTTGCCCCTTTTACATAAGACACCAAATTATCAATTTCTCATAAATGTTTGACTCCTTTTCTCAACTTATTTAACAACAACAACTAACAATACTAAAACATCATTGTAATGGAAATTGCAAACTTTTCCCTAAATACAAATACTTAAAATGAGGCCTTGAAAAAAATAGTTTGTTAAATCGAAACATTCAAATGCTAAAACAATGTGTAATGTACAAGATGTTGTAATAATTACACTTGCACCCTTGATCATATGATATAATCCATTTTGTTAGAGACAAACCATATGTAATAAAGGAGCCTTATATCATATGGGGCTCCTCCTACTACAACGTATGGAACTCCTACTACATAAAACATCATTACCATCATTGTTAAGTGGATAGGGTATGTCTTTTGAATAAATTGGTAAAATCCATTTTTTCCCATATCACCAATGTTTCTTATTCACCAACCTAATGACATGAAAAATGAAATGAAATATTTACTTAAATTAAGTAAACTTCATAAAACAACCACTTTCAAGCCAATGTTATTTATGCTAGTTCACTTGTACAACCAAATCAATAGTAAATTTCAAATCAAGAATATGTTCAAAATAGAAGGCTTACTTAAGCTTCACACACTTCAAATCCCTTCCACCTTTGACAAGATCATCATTGTATGGTAGTCAAAACCCTTCCACTATGGTAGACATTATGAAACATCTTTTTCAACCCTAAACCAAATGAAACCCATGACAAAGAAGAAGGCAATGAGGATATGTATAATTTTCCCTTCATTTGGTTTCTCATTCACAATTTCACCTTTCTTATATACTAATAATGATGAACTATTGAAACCTATTTCTACTTAATTTGCTTGACAATCCTTCTCATGATGATGCTACACTCATGTGAACCAAGTTTTTATAAGACCAAACCCTAAGGTTGATGATGATGATGATTTCCACATGCTTTAATTGAATGCCATTGAGAGAGGATCTTGGGTGGTAAAATGTGACGATGAGGAAGATAAACAAAACCAAGTTCCTCTACAATTTACATAACAAAACCATAATATGTGCATCAATATGCAAAGTGATGAATTGCCGCATGTTAATGTTCAAATTTGTTGATGAGAGAGTCTAGTGAAGTTCAAGTGTTGAGTTCAAGTGCCTGAACTCAACACCTTAAGTTGTTGTGACTTAATTTGATCTAATGATGGAGATCATCAACTAAATTGGGTTGTAACGATATTGGTGGAGCTACATGCAAAGTGATATTCATTTCATAATGCACCTATGAAGCTTGTGTGTCAAGCTACAATAGTAACTCCCACATATTTTCCTCTTGTGCAGTTGACCTTTTAGAATACACATGTGCATCTTGCTCGTATAAGAAATTTCAACATGATTGGTTATTAACAATCCAGTAAATTGGTTTGTCCCAACTTCATCATACTTATAAAAAAAAAATTCAATTTTTTTTCAACTCCTTTGGATTAATATATACCACATTTAGTATTTTGAATTTGGTATGTCTTGTACCAATGTATTGTTGCCAAACTTATGTGGGAACTATGTAAGTAATCAAGGAAGTGCAAATAGGTGGTGCTTCTACAAAAATAATGCATTATACAATTTGTGTTTTCATCCTTTTTTTGAGCTTTTCATCTTTTTAAGGTTTAGGGAGAGTTTAATATCTTCAAATGGAAGGGTCAAACCATATTTGAACCTCAAATTGTGTGCACGTAATTGTCATGAAGTTTGACATGTGGTAACCAAAGCTTCGATTGACATTTTGTCAAGTGTATTTTGTGTGTGTGTTTTTTGCCCCATAGGACTTTTGTGATCTTTTGGTACTATCACTGCGAATAAGGCACCATCAACATGACTACTCTATAAATGATGCATCATAGTGGGGTGCAGTACGATGGGTGTTACACAAGGGTGCACATTTGATTATTTTTGTGGTTAATGCAAATATAGACATGGTGGATTACAACCTTTCCATTATGTTCCAAGCTAAGGAATATCATGGCAATTACCTTTGAATCTAAGTACAACTAGCTTCCAATCATCCTTTTTGGTGAAAACACAATAATAAGAGCCACAAACAACCTTTTTTTTTCAAGTATGGCTGGTTGCTAAGGTGGCTACATAACTCATCTATGGAATAGCATAACTGGCTAAAATTTGTGTGAGGTGGAGGTGATTTGTTGATTTTTTTATTGAATAGTGGCCATGATGGTGACTGAGAAATTGCAAATGTTTACAAAGTAGTGATAGTAGTCAAAATTTGATCAAAATTACTAGCAACATGTCCATTGCGAAGGGTATGTATTTGGCGATGGGGCTATTGTTGAAGGGGGAAAATTTGGAAGCAAAGTCTACACAACATCAATAAAAGGCTTCCAATTTTACACAAAGAAAAATCTTAATGTTGCTTCCATGATTAAAATACAAAATAGAGACTAGTTTTGTAGGTTGGCATTTCAATCAAGGCACAAAATGTTTAAAAATGAAAATTCAAAAATCAAAACAACACGAAGAATTTTATCTAAAGGCTAGAACTCTAATCCAGGCTATTACACATGATTATTATGAACATTTGAATAGTATACATGCATGTGCACTTCATCTTGCTAGTACCTCTAGGACTCCAAAGTCCATGTACAAAAAACTTTGAATGTATTTTTGGCATAGAAAAAATCATATCAATTGCCAAGAACTTTACATCACCTTCCAATGCCAAACTAAAGGTTGAGAATGTAGGTGATTAGATTCCAACTAGCAAAAACAATTTCCCACCAAAAAAAAACCAACAGCTAATTCACTTATTGGAAATCAAAGAAGACATTTGAATCATAGAGGGTGGAAAATGTTGTGAGGCATGACTACTCCTGAGTCCCATATTCACAATCTGCCCTAAAATCCACCAATACAAACAACCATTTTATATTTAAATCTTCTTGTTGGATTATGAGGTCATTTGAAAGAAATATTTGAAGAAACATGCTTAGTTTGAAATTGGATGCCTCATGTCTTGCAAATTTTAGTGGAATTGGACCCTTACTTATGACTAATGTTCAAGACAAATAATATACCACCTATGGGAACAATCAACATGCCACCTATGGTAAGATCATGTGACTCTAGGGGCCCATCTTTACATGCAATCGAGAATGCAAAGAATGGATTCATGGATGAAGGAAAATAAGGTCCAGAGATTGAATATCGGGCTAAAGGGGGAAAACCCTAGAGATAGAATGAATTTGGTCAAGAAAGAAAAGAAAACCCAAAGAAAAAATAAATTTGGTAGAAGGAAAAAAAACCCATGGAGTTTTCAACTTGCCAGTTCAAGTCAATTTGCCTCCAAAGAAACAAATACCAAGAACCAATTTCCCACAAAAGTTAGACAAAAAACCCACAACTTACCTTTGTCCACCAAAATCCATAAACTAAGAATCAATAACCCCTTAAACCCGCATTTCACCCTAGACCAACAAACCCAAAGATTAATAAACCAAACACCCAAGAAACCCACATCTTACCTCTATCCTCCAAAATCCAAAGATTCGGAATCAATAACCCACGAAACCCGCATTAAACCTATGTCCATCAAAATCCATGAATTAAGAATCAAGAACATGCAAACCCTAATCTTTCTATGACCACCAAAGTTGATAGATTAAAAATCAACAACCCTAATTTGGACATGGACAACCAAAATCCAAAAAATCACAATAAAGTGATAAGAACCTGCATTTTACCTCTATCCACCAAAATGCATAGACCAAGAATCAAAAACCTTAATCTGCACATGGTCCACCAAAAGCTCACCGACTATGCACCCTTGGAAACAAAATTTTAAAAGATGGGTCCACCAAAATCAAAGTGTTGTTGCAAAGTGGAATTTGAGCAAAGGAAAAACACAAGTTCACAAATTGACTTGAAAACATAAGTTTCATAAAAGATAGTTCATATGTCAAAACTTAGCCACATCCTTATTTGACATTTGACTTTTTTTTGTAGCTTTGCTAAACCTTCCAAAAACCCCACAAGCTCCATGAGTTTGCTTCCAACTATGCATTGACATCATAGTGTGTTTTCCCTTGCCACTAGGCAATGGCCTGATCCTAAGGAAAATTCTACTATGTAAAAAAAATTTGGCTATAAAATTGAGTGCATAGATCCAAGTGCACATTCAACTAATTCCTCAATTGATTCTTCATGAAATTGAATGTGCTGAAGATGTGTTCATTTTCAATAGAACCAAACATTTGGACAACGACAATTTCTGTTAGCTTCATGTGTTTCGAAAGCTTATGGTTGAGGATGGGAGATGCAATGAGTTTGTGCCAAAGCCTAGTGATTGGATTCAAGCTACTCTCTTGATTACACATGACAACCTCAGAGTTATGGATCATGGTCATTTTGAAGTGGGAGCATTGCAAATCTAAATTGTGAACTAACAATAATGTTGGGATAGTTTTCCCATGTTGACCAATTGCATAAGGCACACACAAAGCTATTTTATGGACATTTAGGTGAGAGTAAAAACTATTCCCAGCCTTTGGAGTATTTGTAGCCCAAAATCAGCAATAGACAACACCTTAAGTAATCATCACCTCATGATTTGGGGATTCATTTTTCCAGTTCAGACACCAAGCCTCAGGTTGCACCTTTGCACTCATCTTACAACTTATTGATTATTTGGCTGAATGTAATTCTAGTGACATGTTGAAGATCACCAACACCATCGTCATTGTTGTAATATACATGATACTTGTGGCTAGCAAAAGAAAATGCCATGTAATCCTCTTTGTCGTTGAAATTGGAAAACCATTCCATTAGGTGGTTGGAATTGGTAAAGGCTTCAATAACATTGAAATCATCAAAAGTTGGGTCCTCAAATTTGGCGCATGGGTCATAATATAGCAAGGAAAGCTTTTGTTGAGCCCCTTTCACAGTTTCCATGAAGTCACAAACAAAAACATCTTTGCCCTATGCAACATTTATCAAAACATGAACACATTTGAATAAAGGGAGGATACATGGCAGCCTTAAAATGACCTCCACATCACACAATGATTTCAAATTTCTTTTAGCAATATCACTTTGTTGGCTTTCTACATGCATTTTAACAATGAGAGGACGAAATTCCAAGTATACCCATTTGGCTAAAGATAACATGGAGATCCAATGGGTCTTTACATTTTAAAGAAGTTTATTCCCCTTGGTTTGGAGTAGATCCACCAACTTTTGAAATTCTGCCAATTTCTTCGAATTGTGTGCGAAAAAGGCATAGAAACTTTGTAGGAGAAACTCAAATTGATGTACAAAAAGGACATCAACATAGTGATGATAGCAAGGTTTGTATTGTGAACAAAATAGTGGACCTTAGTAACAAAAGGAGCAACCTTCTCTTTAAATTGTTGGGTCACCCATGTCCTATGGCCTTGGAACATGCTGCTACCATTACATCTAATATTGACTAGCTTTTCACAAAGCTCCTCCAGCCTTAATCCCCCAAATTCAAGCAAACATTTTAACATAAAAACAAATATGTTGTTGGATGTGGTAGACATACTAACATTTTCCATGTAGAGGAGAATGGGAGTCCTCCTCCATTGTTGCACCACATACAAGTGAATTGACAACCATTGGGTGTTGTCTATTATAGTAACCTCATCTATAGTAACCACGATAAAAGAAACAACTACAAATGCCGCTTTAGTGGCTTCCAACAATACCTTATGCATGACTTCAACCATCCCCTGGCCAAACCTGTCAGTCCAATGTTTTTAAGAAGTAAATTCAGTAGTTAAAACAAGTTTCTCAAACTCTCATAATTAGTCATTGGACGACCATTTGCAAAAAGATGATAGATAATAACAAATTGGACATATTTCCATATTTGTTCAGACAGAACATTAGCTTGCAAGTGGTCTAAGACAGAAGGGCAGTCGATAATAGTGTAACATTGCTCATTTTTTGCATGGACGGATTTTTTGGTGAAGAAAAAGCCACATGCATCAAAAGGTCCAAGTGTGTTGAAACTTTCATGCATGTTCATACAATTTCCTCTTTTTCCCACCTGGAGCTTTTCCAGTTGGATCAACAACAACAATTTTACTTTTGTCATCATTAGATGACACAACCACACAACTAACAAATGGCAAGGGCTCAAAGGGAGTTAACAAACTAGCCTCATCTTGAGGGGTTGGTGAAGGAAGGGGGAAGATGGGTTTGAACTTGAAATTTTTAGGGATCCATGAAGGAGCCATGAATGTTGAAATTGACTTTGACCCAAGTTTGAAAATTGAAATAAGATTCACAAAAGAAAAAACAAAACAAAAAATGG
>Ga0209208_10006894_pt1 | contig 15592 bp, 17 predicted proteins | sample S1TSphfallax_3_FD_187694 | JGI IMG/M metagenome (GOLD analysis project Ga0209208, IMG submission 187694) | Host-associated microbial communities from peat moss isolated from Minnesota, USA - S1T2_Fd - Sphagnum fallax MG (SPAdes) (version 2) | ecosystem: Host-associated > Plants > Peat moss >...
TTTCACAATAGTACAAGCAGGATTAAAAAACCCTCAATACCATTTCTTACTACAAAGAAACATATTGTGGAAGATGCCTCACCATTGGGATGAAGACACTGGCCAGTGAAGAGGGAAGAATCATCAGAGGCAAGAAATACATAAGAGGGTGCAATATCATCTGGTTCACCCGCCCTGCCCATTGGAGTTTGTTGACCAAAAGAAGCTGACTGCTCAGGCTTAAAGGATGCTGGAATCAATGGTGTCCACACTGGCCCAGGAGCCACAGCTGCCATTTCACACCCAAATTCCTATTCAGCACAGATTTGACAATAGCTCAAAACTGATGGAATTGTGCACCATGCATGCTGCCAAAGAGAACCTTGGACTCACCCACAAGATATATACCATTCAGAAGTCTCAAATATTTTTTGTTTGTTTTGAATAATTGCTTGAACTTGCCTTATTCCAGGATTTAGTCCATTGCAGAACAAACAGGTATGGAGAAATTCATCTGGTTGCCATGAGAGGGGCACTGACCATTGACTCGAATACCACGATTGATAACCTGGAGAGCCAAGCCTCTTGTAAATGCAAGAATAGAACCCTTGGTAGCAGTGTAATCCAGCAGTTTTGCATTACCCTTGAATGCATTGACCGAGGTCGTGTTTATGATTGTACTCCCTTCCTTCATATGTGGAAGCCCATGTCTGAGATAACACCAAATCCAACCAACCATTCTCAACCCAAGTGATAATAGCTTCAGCTCTGGGAAATTTAGATTACACTTTGCAGAATAGTATGTCTTGCAACACTTGAATGACTAATCACATGTTAAGGGTGACAATTCACCACCAAAAACTACTTTTGGACACCTTCCTAAATTAAATGTAATGTTCAAAGAGCTTGAATGCATACACCTCAGACACAATGCATTACTAGTTCAGGTAAACCCCTTAGGTCAACAGCTTCATGTACTTTACATGTGTTTTCTCTTGCCTAGGAGCATAGTACCATTCTATCAGCTGAAAGCAAACATTAGCCTGACATGATTACCTCTGTATGTTCCATCAACATTTGAAGAGAACATAAGGTAACTTGCAATAGATGACACTATTATCCTCAAAATAGCTTTCTCCACATCCATAACCAGTCCATAGGAAAATGCAATTCATAATTAACTTCTGTTGTTAAAGCAATGCTTGTTTTAAGAGACAACACTATTGTACCAAGCTTCTCTTGTTCAAAAATAAAGTCACTGACCGCACTAGGAAAAACTGGGAGAAGATGTTGGTACGAAAAGTGCGCTCAAGTTGCTCAGGGGATAAGTCTTCAACATTTTCCACAGTATGCTGCTCTGCAGCATTATTCACAAGTATATCAATTTTTCCATACTTTTCAACCACTGCATCAATTACCTGCACAACAAATAAACACAAGTTGTTACAGTGCAACAAGCACACAAGCAATCATACAACAGCAATTCCAAACTTTTAAAGACAGGGAAAACCATAATGAGGAATAGGTTCACAAATCCCATAAGGTGCACACACAGAGAGAGATAGAGAGAGAGAGAGAGAGATGTAAAACAGAACAAAGAGAACAATGCTGGACTGACCTTTTTACAGTTTTCATCAAACCCTAAGTCTGTGGGGATCTTTAAGGGATCTTGAGCACCAGAAGTCTTGGCTTCAGAAGTTTGATTGTATCTTCAGCATCCTTGTCTTCCAAGCCTGCAACATATGTGAATGCTACAGTTGCACCTTCCAATGCAAAATGAACTCCCACAGAGCGGCCTATCCCCGAATCGCCTCCTGTCACCAGCGCAATCTTGCCCTGCAAAGCAAATCCAACCTTACATGGGCAACCCGACCTTCGACAGATTCAACTCCAAATACCTACCTACCAATTTTAGGAAACTCTATAACTTTGGCCCAGATTGTGTCGTCTGCTGCCTTTTGGAATTGCAGAATCATGGCATCATTTCCAACTTAATTGAAGTCCAGCTCAAATGAAACATGACATATTTAAACCCAGAATTCCACGTTCAAAACAGAAACTTTCCAACCTTCGGAAGGAAGATCTTAGAATCTACAAGAAGTGTGGAGAAATTGTGAGTCAAAACTTTCTTTAAATGGACACCAAGTATTAAGAACTGATGGTCACTTCGTCCTTCTGTACATCGTCCATGACCTAAATCTATTCCAGAGCTGTTGTGGTTTGGATGATTTCAAACTCGACCCACTTGAGAAGGCTTAATCCCTGTCCTTAAGAGGTTGTAGATCTTCGGAGAATGGTGCCGATAGGCGGTTTCTAGGGACGAGGACTGGCAGAGGCTACATTGAGAAGGCAATGAGAGCAATGCAGTGAAATGAGTATCCCAAGCCCATGCAGAGCACCTCAAGCTTTCCGGCAGGTTTATAGGCTGGGCGAATATAGCTGGGTTTGGGCTCCATCTCATGCTCCTTCCCAGGATGTGTCTCCTGCACTTGTGGAGGCCGGAACTGCCCTTCCTCTTTCTGAGCAATCTGAGCTGCTCTTACGGCAGGAAGTGAATGAATTCTGCACGATGCACGGTAAGTACTGCTTCTAGACAATTGAGCTAGCCCCACATGGTAGATCTTCCCTGAACCCCCGAAACTAGGAGCTCCCGCGGACAGCGACGTCCTAGCCGCCAAAACATGGCTACACATCCTTCCTGCGGCGATCATGTTGCACGGGCGAGGTAGTGATCGAGCTGCAAAACTGTGCACTCCAGCAGAAGACCTAAATTGAATCAATTGCATCCGAATTTGCGTTACATGTACATAATGGAATTTCTTACATGTTCTTGCTTCCCGTTCTTAGGCGGTTGCATGCAGTTATCGAACTCCATCTCGGAGAGTATTCAAACAACAACAGTTGGGCACTACCGAAAGCTGCCAAATGGCCCTGGCGAGACAACAACAGAAGAGCAGTCGAAAGCGTCAGAGCTTCAGACAAGTGGAGCGAGATGGCAAGAGGCTCCTGCATGCATTCAACAAAAGCAAAGGCGACGACAGTCCTTGCTCCAAACAGCAAAGCCGAACTCCTAACCCTGGTCGAAATTACATGGTTAGTGTGTATAATTTTTCTTTCACACTTACACAAGAGTAAGGTAAAATTGCTCATCATCTATTGTTGATTATGATTATATGCAATTTTTTAAAAAAATGTTAGAATAAAGGTGTCAACAATTGTTCAAATTTGTTATGTGGTTTATTCGAAGCTTTATTATGCATTATTAGACTTGAAGAATGGTTGTGAGTTCTGCATGTTTTAATGTGATGATTTATTTTCTTGACAAGCTCACATATCTTTTGCTTGTTTGAAATCAAAAGTTGTTGGTTTTTTTTTCAATTGGATCCATTGTTGTTAGTTTGTACGACTTGAACACAAAGCAACATTAACATTGTCAAATGCAACTACAATCTATAAAATCTTAATAATGATTGACTCGTGTGATGAAACTAGAGAATATCTTGGATGCGTTTTGCTGCACTTAATTTAATTGCTTGAGTAAAATTCTCATTCTTAATTTTGTTCATCACCATTTTTGACCTAAGCTTTTACAAAGAGCTTGGGTATTTATTGTGAGTCATATTAATTAACTTAATTAGTTGTAATACATCCGGAAGCACAAAAAAGACCTCTCTCATTAGTCTTCTGCAGTCCAGAGCAGTGAAAATACAGGAAAGAGAGAATGACCCAGAGCTGTTGATGTGCACCCAGATCTTTCGATTCATTGTAGATAAATGGCTCGGATCTGACAGGATTTTCAATTTATTTTCGTGCTTGTTTTCATCACTGGCCTTTGTATGTTTGTGTTTCTCTCTCTTTGGAACTGTGCTCCGTGATAATTGCAGAAGTGTTTTTGAAGAGAAATTTTGATTTAGTTTAGCTTGCAACCACCTGTAACCAATTCTTCCAACAACAGAATTAAGCCCAACAGAATTAAGCCATTGCTTATCCTTGGCACGTTTCACAAGTCTCAAGCTTTCCACCATGACAAGCTTTTCTCAATTTAGTGCTGAGTTCTTTCAGGATTCTGGGGCCATTGGTTTATCAAAACCCTACCAGCCCTTCCCTTGACTTTTTCGCAGCATACCCATTGGCAATGTTGTAGTATAACTTGTCAGAAGCTCCTGTTGAACCCCGAAAAAGTTGCTGTTGCATTACATCTATTCAAAGTCTGGTTTGTTATCCTTCCAGATGCACAACAAGAGAAGGAAGCATGCCTGTTCCTCAGTCTGTACTCATAATCAGGGATGGCATATTTTTGCACTCCATGAACTGAAATTTTGGAATCTTATTTTCCAAAAGTTAGGGGTTTCTGCAGGAAATGCATGAACAAACACCATCAAGAGGTCAGGATTGTTGAGTCTGTGAGACTCCAAGATCATCCTGGGAAACATGGAGTGACGTTATCTTCATGGTGAACTACAGTATGCTGTTGGCAGATGAAGAGCCATTTCATTAGCTCATCAAGAACCTTGCAAGGGCCCCTCATAGCCTTGAAAGTAGATATCACTAAAGTTTGCCAGCCAACTGGAATTGACCAGGATGATCCAGAAGTGTCAGGCTTGCACAAGGGTTTCATGAATATCCTGACTATCTATTGGACTTAATTTTTTATGCAAGTACTGAGTAGGAAATAACACTACCCTGTGGCTTTCAGTGGTGCAGCGAATGATTTTCAAAGAGTGACTGGTCATTGTTCTGACACTAGGTTCAAACTGTACTTGGTAACACAACTGATCTCCTGTATCATTCCTTGATTTGTTCTGTTTGCAGCCTATTAGCTAAATTAAGATGCAGCTTTGGTCTACTTTGTTTCAGACAACATTCTGGACAAATTTGGACAGAAGATTCAGAGACATCCATGAGAGCAGGAGATGAAGGCTCTTGATCAACTGTTGTGGCTACATAATTAGACATCAGTTTTAAACTGGGATGTCATGGAGCACCAACCAAAAGAACAGCTAGCTCAAGTTCTTCTTCTCTTGATGCAATTGGTTGCAATTAAGAATGAACATATCAAAAATAGCTCTCCAATTGAACCTGTACTTTCATGCCTACAGAAGGGAAAGATGCCTGTCAACAGACCAGGCCTTTGACCCTTGAAATAGCGAATACTTATGGAACATTTGTCATGCCTAGTACCTATATGACAATAATCCATTCAAACTATTTGCAAAAGTTGCAATCTTCTTCCCTATGGCTTAGGTGCATCTGTAGCTGGTAAAAATGGAAACACAGGCTTTGCCAAATTAATCTCCTCATTATCAAGTATAGTGCTGCCTAGCCGTGTGGGGGGCCAGTACCGCATGACAGACCGCCCCAGTATATTCTTCAAAGGAAGTGGTCCCCTGCAAATGTAAAAACCTCAAAGTGAACTTCATGCCGACTTCAGTTATGACAGAATAAAAGCCCATGCACTCATGGGCTAGGAACCAGAAAATGGCAGTTAGGCACCTCACCCTGGATGCTAAATGAGAGGAAGACAGCCTCCATGATGCAAAACATGTAGACAGCAAAGAGAATTCAGGTGGACTAGATCCTATGCACTGACCTGATGTGAATCTAATTTTTCTGAAGGAACAGGTGCACATAAATACCTAACCAGAAGTGAATCCCACTACAGAAAGCACAAGAGATAGGGGACATACCACATATGAGAGTCATAGCTGTTGTTCCGATTATCACCCATCACAAATACATGCCCTTCAGGCACATACTGGGGAATCCAAAGGAAAGTACTAATTAGAACTCATTAAAACACCATCACACCCAAATGCAAAGTATGAACAGCCCCTGTGGCAGTATCAACAGCCAAACAGGCTGAGCATAGAAGTCACAAAGAACTAAGCAGAAAACTTGAGTACCATTGCAAAACTGCAGAGATAAAAGAGATTTGAGCAAGGTGGATGAGAAATCTAGGTGTCTATGAGCTACCTGACACCATGACACATTCTACAATTGATCTTGCACATCCTTGGTAAAGGTTTCAGATTATGTTTCTATATTTGGAGTATAGGGCATATAGGCACATACAGTGGGCTTCATGTCATAAACAGGAGGCTCTGCAATAAAGTCCTCTGACTTCACTTGGCCATTGACATACACCTTCCCTTCATGCACCTGTCATGAGAAAAGCAAGTCAAATCTCACATTTAGTACGGAAGGAACCGAGTGAGAAATAGTTCAGAAGTGTAGTAGTGGGTGTGAGATATTCTTAAAAGGGAATTGTGTTGGAACCCTTGGAGTTTGAGAGCCACCCTGTGAACATCAGGACTCTTCTGGCAAACAATTTGTGAAACACAATCAAAAGCTATGGAGCTATGATACATCCAGTTGAAATGAACATGTCCACTGCAAATGGGAAAATGGTGCACCCAGGCAAGAACCACTCTGGAAAATCGAATATGTACTTTCTCACTTGCAATCAGTTGCATTTGGAGCTTTGCCACAAATTGAAAAATCTACATCCCCACTTAATCGGTAGAAGCCAATGAGCACAGCTTCAAGTTTTAACCATAAACCTCATAGTACAGAGACTACAACAGAACCAGAGGAAACCCTAAAGCCCTCATTTTCAAAATATAGTTGCAGTACCTCTACACGGTCACCAGCTTGTGCAACTATTCTTTTGACAAAAACCTCTCCGGCAGCATAACCCCTTTCCTGAAAAATGAAGAACCAAAGCCCCCATCAGTCCTAAGCCCTTCAGCCAACCAACTTTAAAGGTTCACAACAACTCAATTTCAAGTACAAACTTCTATTGATGGCATGCTACTGTTCCAAGCACAGAATATCTGCTCCACTTCAGTCGTCCAAATTGACCTGTTGCAATACAAGAACAAGTGACACAGGCATGTGCACAGAGGACTGATGGCTATTGGTCATCAGAGCTATCCTGTAGGAAGGAGGGAGTTTTCAGAGTCCTAGATGGTGTCAAGCTAACATATCCTAGCACACACTTTCTTATAAGAAAGTCACCAAAACATTTGTCTCCACAGATAAATGAACCCTAGCTCAGAATTCAATCAAGTGTAGAAAATTGGACTCCCACCTGCAATGATTCAGGAGCCTTGAATATTACAATGTCATTCACAGTTGGCTTCCGAAAGTAATAAGAAACCTGTGAAAAGCACCCCAACCAAAATCTCAAAGCCAAATAGTCAATTTTTTAAGCACGATCCAACAGAGATTTCACTAGATTTTACCTACAGAATGTCACATGTGAAAACTACCTATATTGCACAAAATGCCAATTCCACTTCTCATTCCCACTTCTGCTTTTGAAACTTCACAGCCAATGGATTCAGGTTTTGTTTCACATTGTGCTTTGAAATTTGAAAGTGCAGACATCTGTTGACCAAGCATAAGATGTGACATAAGTTCTAGTTTGACCATCTAATGTGCAAAAGTAAGCTTGTCAAAATTGTTTAAGTGCTCATTTCAGAGATTGACATTCAGTTTATAGCTATACTGCCGTGGTATTCGAAGTGCAGCATACCGTAACCCTAATTAGGTCACGACAAACTTGTCTGAATCTACCGAACGAGATGGTGGAAAGGAGGTGTTCCGGATATGGACATCACACCTTCTCGGCGAGGATGCGGTCGCCAACTTCAAATGTAGGATACATGGAGAGGGAAGGGATGTATCTGGGCTCTGCAACAAACCATCTGAAGAGAAGGGATGCAGCAAAAGCTACAAGAATGGTTTTGCTGTCTTCAGAGGAAAGGTTAATCCATTCAGGTAACCATCCGCTCCCATCTTTCTTCTCTTGTAGATCAACATTATCATCATATTTACCAAGACCATTCCGGGACTCACTAGAGCCAAGATCTTCCTTCCCGTCTCCACCCTCGCCGTCACCCCCGTCACCCCCATCCCCAAAGGCAGGCCCGACGACATCGCCCTTCTGCCTAGGACTTGAGCCTTCACTTAAGGCATTACACGAAACTGTGGCATCTCTTTGCAAATGACCATGAAAAACCTCAAGCTTCTGTCGAGCTGCAAATAATCCAGAAGTAAGATTAAACCTTACAAGTACCTGAGGGGAAGGCACCCCTGCACAAAATAATCTACATGTAATTCTATTTGAGGTCCGTCTGCCTAGTCCATAGCTTGTCCCAATCCTCCCATGGTCGCCCCTTGGTGCGGACAATTGCAAATCAGGAATGAGCTTCCCAGGTGTAATTCTTGCTTGCTTCCTAGTTAAGGTAAAGCTTTGGTTCACAGCAGAGTAGCAGCAGGAGACAAAAACGTGAGCTACTGCCATCTGATATGAACTTCACACAAAGGAAAGCTCGAAATTACTTCTGCTGCTGTGGCATGAGCACGAAACCAATTCCCAATTCAAAACCCTAAACTGTAATGAACCCAATACCAAATTGAATAAAGAAAATTGGGTTTCTCCCTCAGAGCTCCATTAACTGGCAGAAAATAATCGGGAGGAGAAGAAAAAGGGCTTGAGGATGTGTGCAATTCTGTATATGTCCCTCTCCAAAGACTGCAGATCAATCAAGGAAGACGACCGTAAAGCACGTGAAGAAATTTTTCCTACTGTATTCGGGAGGGGCACATGAATGTATATTCCTCAAAAGATAAGAGAAGGAATCCTTTGCGTACTCGTACTAGGGCTACGCGTTGCTCCACGCAACCATTTACGCACATTTAATGAAAGGTCGAAAGTTTGCATAGAAGGAGGGGATCTTAGGCCTACCACTGTTTAGGACTAGGATAGGATCTTACGCCTACTTATAGCCTACTTATATGTTCGTTGTCCCTCCGCTCCTAAATAGTAGGTATAAGTTTCCCCAGGGTTGCACTCCACTCAAAGTGTCTAATGGCGCATTCACACTTGATGTTAAGTCAGTGTTAAATGAAAATCTAGGTGGCATCATCCTAGGTGGCACCCCTGGGGCCCAGTTTTTTCTTTTGGGGAGGGTGAGGGGTGTTGGATTTTTTTTGAAATTTTTGGTCGTTCTCACTAGGTTCCCATCATGTTCTTCAGATTCCCAATGTGTTCCCCAACATGTCTGTCAAGTGCCATGTAAATGAAATAAACTTTATTGAGGTATCAACATATTATAATGGAGCTGAAAAACATAACTAATTTATTAATTTAAAATTTGATTTTTAACTTAATATTTTATATACCTTCTTTTACTTTATACTAGCTTAAGGCTTGTCTTCACTTTTATTTTTTCCTCAATTTTTTTCCCTCACTTTTTTCATTTCAGCAAGTAGTGTCATCATGGACCATAGGAGAAAAAAAGTATATAAAAAAAATCCAATCAAATATAGATTTTTTCACCCATGGGCTAACAAAAAAGGAGGACCATCAAATTTGGGAGGCCAATTTGCAACCCTTGGGGCCAATGTTCTAGCATTTTTATTAGTTTTTATTGGATTTTTGTTTCCCAATGTTTATTAGTAACTTGGGGCCAATTTGCAACCCAAAAATGCTCAAAGTTGGTCCCCAAGTTTTTTTGGGCCCTGACTCCTACTAGTGTAAAGCGGGCCTTTATTGAACTCTGAAATGGCTTTTCCTTGTATCATAGAATCTTTATTTCAATGGTCATAGACTTTCAGGCTTAGTGTAAAGTGCGTCTAAACCCAAGCCAGCCTGCGTTTGTTCCGTGCCTGCTCTGAAGTGGCGCTTCTCTCAGATCGCCTGCTCAAAGGCGTCCTATGTTGTTGCACACGAACGCCTCTTGCGGATTGCGAGTAAGCTTTTGAGTTCGTTTGCAGCTGTTTTTCAGCTCCAAAATCATTGAACCTGAAGCGAAGGATCAAATTTTTCTGGAGACAAAACTGTGCTTGTAGTGTGTGTGCGAGAGATAAGCTCTTAGTACTTTGGCTCTGCAGCTGATTCGAGCTCCCAATTTTCGCGGCATCATGTGGGATTCTTTTCTCAGCGTCGGCTTCAAGGCTGCAAAATGGTGAGTAACGATACTTGAAAGCTCGGTCTGGATGTCTTCTTGAGGAATTTGTGGTGCAGAAGTTTGTCCGGATCGGGTGTCATTGAGAGGATGTTGAATCAGAGTTGGAACTCTCCAGAGCTGCATCATGACGATGAGGCGATTGGGAAGATCTCTCTATTGTTAACTAGGTTTCTGCTTTTCAGTATTACGCGGACACAAGCTAATTTTGACCAAGGTTTGAACTGCAGAGATGCAACAAGATCGGAATTGCGTAGGCTCGCATGTTTTTGCAGGGTTCCACCCTTGTAGGGTTTGTAGTTTTAACGACGTTGTTTAAAGAAAGAATTTCTGAGTGATTCATGGAAAGATTGAGATGATAAAACCCTGAGGTGAAACTGCAAGGATCTCTTTGGTTATAATTCCAGAGTGACAGGCCAGTTGATTGGCAGTGGTAGAGAAGGAATCTGGGCCAGACTCGCAAGAGCTAAGGAAGTGATAGAACCTGTCTATCGGCTAGTGTACATAGCAGATTTCTACTGACTAATTCCATTTGATCTTCTTTGTTCACAGTAAAACACTGCTCCGGCTAGCAATGGCACGCATCAAGCTTCTTCGCAACAAGCGAGACATCCAGATCAAGCAGCTGCGCAAAGAAATTGCTCAGCTGCTTACATCTGGCCAGGACCCCAGTGCCTGCATTCGGGTGTGTTCATCCTCTCTCTGCCTAACCTACATGTGGAGCACGCACATCCCACATGCACATTGTACTGCTATCTGGGGCTCGAATGTTAATTCAGCTTTATGTCTGAATTAAAAAAATACAGAATCATCTGAACTCAAAGCTTGACATATCATGTTTGGATTGATGGGATTCATGGGGGGCCAGGTGGAGCATGTCTACAGGGAGGAAAATATTTTGGCAGCATATGATATACTCGAGCTTTTCTGTGAACTCATCACTGTTCGTCTTCCTATCATTGAATCTCAAAAGTATGTGGGGCACCCTCCCTACTCAATTCCATATTTGAGATGCTATCTGCTTTGTTTTCCTCTAAATTTCTCTGATGTCTGAAGTCCGAGAATGCCTTTTGTTCCTGTTGAGTAAAATTGGTCAGAACAAGAAGTGTTGAAAGTGCATCACACAGAATGAGAAATGGCTAGAACATGGATTTAATCTTGCTTTATGCCTTTTAAAACACTTTGTGGGCGATGTGTTTGCACTTATGGCATAAACATGGGAGTTTCTTGAATGGCTGAAGTCTAGGGATGGACAAATTCATATACAGAAGGGCATCAGTTAAGAGCAATGATGGTTAAGGTTGCAGATCAGTTTACTAATCTTGAGAGGAGTCCAATTTATTGCTGATTGGATAAGCTCTGACATGATGAAAGCAGACTGTTTTAAATGCAAATTCTTACAACAATTTTCTGGTTTGGTCTTCGTTGTGAGTGGCAGGCTTTGTCCTTTGGATTTGAAGGAAGCTATTTCAAGCTTGATGTTTGCTGCCCCACGGTGTGCAGATTTGCCAGAACTGCAACAGATTCATGGACTTTTTGCTATCAAGTATGGTAGAGAGTTTGCAGCAGCAGCAGCTGAGCTACGCCCTGACTGTGGGGTGAATCGACGTGTAATGTCATAATCCCACTATATAAATTGTCCTTGTTGCTCCACTACATCATCCTCAATCTCATCAAGATTAAGGGTGTATGTATTGGAGCCTCTCATACACATGTACCAAGGATATGGCTTGAACTTTTGCAAGCTTTATGTTCCCTGTTGATAGAGGAAAACCTGAAGGCTGTTGTCTTGTGGTCTAATAATAATTCCTTGTCTACTACTAATGTTTTGACCTTGGGAGTTCAGATAGTCTTGACTCCAAAGTTGTTGGCAATCACAAGGAAATGGAGAGGGCTTGTAGTCGTTAGGAACAGTAGGAATCACTTGCAATAGACACTTTCCAGTTTGGGAAAAATTGGGGGCATAGGTTGGTGAACTTGGATAGTGGATGACAGTGTTTGGGTGAGGAGGGCCTTGCAGATAATTGAGAAGCTTTCTGTACAGGCTCCATCAGGGGAAGTCAAGTTGAAGCTGATGAAGGGGATAGCAGCTGACCACAATGTTGATTGGGATCCAACTGACTTTGAAGCAGAACTTCTGAAAGCACCTGAAGATCTGCTTGTAAGATCTTAAATCTATTTTTCTCCCCTCTCCCTCTGCAACTCCTGTGCATTCACTCCGTCATTTTGAGTTCTATTCAAACTTCTGGTCAATGCACTCTTGTACATTCATGGTAGTCCTGCTAAATGGAAGACTTGTTCAATATGACAACAAATATAGTGTGGGATTTTGATATTGGAACTGACATCTCCAATTTCCTCATCTTATCTCACATATTGTTTCTCACAACTGGGGATCAGTTGCATGCTCCTCAACACATGAATATTCCTTGCAGGGTGGCACAACCAGCTTTCTTGAGGCACATGAAATTCCACAGCCACTATTGGGCAAGGAATCTCCTGTGAAGCCACTTGACAGTGACTCAATCACACCATCAACATCTGAGCTGCCTCCACCCCCTCTTACACAGTCCAGTACTACATTGCAAGAGCTTCTTAAGCAGGATGCAAATAAGCAATTCATCCCTTTCATGAAGATGCCAGTTGCTGGAGAGGATAACTGGCCTTTTCCTACCACTGCACCTGTAGTGCACCACACTCAGAATTATGATGAAGGGACACAAGGAAAGATTCTAGAACCTGCTAAGTTTGATTCCAGCCAGGAACGCAAAACAGAGGAGAGTGTAGATTATGCTGATGTGGTAGCAGCTGCAAGGGCAGCTGCTGAATCTGCTGATCGTGCCGTGGCTGCAGCAAGGGCTGCTGCTGAGTTTGCTAGGAATCGAACTCAACAAATCGCAGCATCTACTGCTGGAAATTTGGAAGATAGTAGTGGAACTGACTTGGACAGTGACAGTAATGATGGGCAGGATAGGGCTCCTGTCAGCACAGAGATCTCCTGAGGCAGGGATGGTAGACCTTCTCCTGGTTCTGACTTTGAAAGTGATGATGACAATAATGTGGGGCCTCTCAAGGAGCATGCTGTGCCTCATGGTCAGGGTGCTGGTGGAACAAAGTTGAGGCCAATGATTGAAGACTTCAGGCAATGAGACCCTCAACAGTCTGATTATGAACCCAGGTTTACAATATCTCAATGAAACTGAGATATGATGCACCAGAGTCTGATGATTATTACCAGAATGGGAAGAGAAGTGAAGGTTCTGTTTTCTACCAAAATGAGAAAACTGGAAAGTGAGAAGTGCAACATACAGATGTAGCAAAATTTGCTGTAGTACTTCAGTGGAGCAGCCTTTGGATGAAGTCAACCAAAGGAGGGCAAGCTCAAATGGTAATCAACTGAGTCTAAAGAACCATCTGGAAGGTATGATATCTTTGATATTGACCTGGAAAAGCCCACCAATTTGCAGTGCATTCATCTCTAGTGGCTACTTTCTGGCAATGGTGGAGATAGCATGGGTGTCAGATCAGGTGAAACTGATAGGTCTTATGATGATCAAGAAATACAAATGAAAAAGTACTTCACTGATGAGAATTGAAACTTTTTTTGGAGGAAAGCCTTCTCAAGACAGTAGGGAAGTGTTGCCCATGTTTGATGGAGAACTTGTGGGGAGCAGCCATTCCCTGGAGCATTCACAGCTTGGTGCTGCACCAGTCTTGCTATGGTCAGCAGTATGCAGAATCCCCCATATCTAACTTGCAGGGTTGCAACATCTACAGTTGCCTGTGGTCAGCAATCGATGCTGTCAAGCTCTGACCAACCTCCTGAACATCTCAAATGGCTCAAATCTTTTCTTTCCCTTGGTTTCTCAAGACTTCTGTTTCTCAAAATGAAGGACTTCATTGGAACAGAATAATTTCCATTGAGATTTCAGATGCACTTCTAAGCAGAAGTCTTAAATGGGGTGTACAAAATTTTTGTTACCTCATCAGAATGGACATGTCCTGAGTGCTGAAAGTGCTACCCTTACTGAATCCTGGTTCCACTGTACTCTTACTCTGGTAAGCATGACTATTGCAAATGCTTGATTTGTATCGTCACATTTACACGTCTTCACATTTGCATCATTTGTTTCCTTTGGAAGATAAGCTGGAAGTCAGGAAGACTGGAACTAGTACATTGATCAGGTGGCAAAACATAAAGGAGAACAAGTATGGTAATGTAAGCATGTATAAGTGAGCTAGTTGTGTAGATATTTAGGAAACATAATTTCAAAAAACTTATAATTTGTCGATTTTTCCCCCTAAATTGAATCATAAAAAATGCTGTTCAAAGATTGAGATTGAGATTGGAATCCAATTGCTTTTCACTTCTTACAAAAGAGAGGAATTTTTTTTGACTTTCCAATTGATTGTTTGTATATGTCCAACTTGATTAACAAGGAAGCAAAGGTTAAATTGATACCTAGTATGAATTAAATGCAAAAATGACCAATATTACTATATAGATAATTGATTAACAATATCATTATTAACAACTAATATCCATTTACATTCGCGTTCTATGAATTGTCTAAATGTCCATGTAAAATTGTGGAAATTTATTTTAAGCCATGTAAAACAATGTAAGTGTAAAACAATGTGAATTGTTTTAGGGGAAGCGGGATTTCATAATTTTTTTTTGGTGATAAGGCAATCAAATGACCCATGGCAAAAAAAAAAGCATCAAAACATGCACCCACAATTAATTAATATGGATTTGCAAGAAGGTTTGGTTATTAAAGGTGTATAGTAAAGATATAATAGAAAATTTTATAGATAGAAAATATATAGCATTAGAACACTGAGTTTGGTCATAACCAAGCTGGGATTCATAAAATCCTTGCAAAAAAAAGACATTAACATAAAAGGGGGGGTGGGGGCGGGGGGGACTCAAAAAACCATCAATTTCTGTGCTAAACTGAGTTTCACCTTGTCTTTCATTTTTCCTGAGCGCTTCCACTGCTGCCACATATATTTTCATTGCTCCTACCTGTACAACTACTATAATTGTATAGGATAACTGTAACTTATGATACTTTTTCTAATAGTGCAATTGATTTCATCATCAAATATGACATACAAAATGTAAGTTAAAACACATATATATTGTGGTGAAAGAAATGTTCCAATTTGCTTTCCAAGGTAGTTAGCCTTTGTCCTCTCCATTGCCAAAACGATAAAAATTATATCAATATTCTTCTTGTCAAAGGAAAAGTTGGGGTTCATCAACTATTTATTCTATGTGCTTTTGGTAAAACAGATGCTACGAGAAAAGGAAAAAGGGCAGGGAAGAGAAACACGAGTACAAATGTACCCTCATGTACTTGTTTATTGGAAAAAAAACAAAAATTAAGCCTCATATTTCAGGGCAACTTCATAAACTTTCATCTTATTGCAAGTTTGTTGAATTCCAATTGTTGTCCTGGAAACCTTCTGAAATGAAATATTTCCTAAATGTTAGATTTGGACTTAGAGACCCTGAGTTAGGCCCAATTTACATTAGGAGTCAGGGTGCACAAAAACTTGGGGTCAACTTTTGAGCATTTTTGGCTTGTTGTTGGCCCCAAGTTACTCATAAATGTTAGAACATTGGCCCCAAG
>Ga0209208_10006895_pt1 | contig 15590 bp, 17 predicted proteins | sample S1TSphfallax_3_FD_187694 | JGI IMG/M metagenome (GOLD analysis project Ga0209208, IMG submission 187694) | Host-associated microbial communities from peat moss isolated from Minnesota, USA - S1T2_Fd - Sphagnum fallax MG (SPAdes) (version 2) | ecosystem: Host-associated > Plants > Peat moss >...
AGTCAGATCTCCAAATTTTAGAAAATTATTTTTTTACACTATTTTTTTGGACCAAAAAAAAAACTTTGAATATATTTTCAGTAGTTTATAAATTCACAATTTCATCTTTTTCAAAAGCTCCTTCAAATTTTTCCAACTCCTCTTCAAGGTTTGCATCTATTCCAATAAATTATAAAAGGTTAGAAAGGGATTTAAAACCAACTTTACATTCATTGGGCCAATTTTTGTTCACAAAAAAAATTTCTCTACGTTTTCTAATTGTAAATGACATCTTTTCAAATTAGTGAAGACTCTAGCCAAGGAAAAAATCCTTTCAATCTCTATTTGGGAACCAACAATCTTTAAAATTTGACAAGCAAAAACTCAATTGTGCAAAACATGGCTTCATGTTTCTTCCATGTCCATCGAAAAAGACACTTGATAACACAAAAAAAACCAACAATTCTTTCTTAACAAGGTCTTTTGTTGGTTCAATACTCTTTGCTATCATTTGAAAAATATTCAAACTATTATTATCATCCATTCTCTGATCAACAAAATCATTATCAAATTATGTCAATGGATACAAATGATAATAACATTTCATGAGCATAGGATATAATGACATTATGTCATAATGTTCAACAATTGCTACTCCTTAATCATGACCAATGAAAAAAGACATTAAGCTAAGATTTTTAAATCTTAGGTCCAACATTAAAATTAACATATTATGTGATTTTTTTTCATCAAATTTCTTCAAGAAGGAAAACAAACTATCTAGAAGTCCACAAACCTCTTTTCTAATGTTGGAAGCCAAACAAATTAACTCAAGTGCCACAACAAAATCTTCTTCTGTTATGATCTAAAAAGATTATGCAATTTTTGATTCTCCTTTCAATTTCAAGTTCATGGAAATGGCAGAATGAAAGCATCGTTGAACAACGAATGTCCCCTAGATTAATTTAGAACACAAATAATTACAACAAGGGAAAGACAATCAACAACAATTTGATACATATGCCATGTCAAAGGGGGTGGAACTCTAGTTGTCATCTTCATTGATTTATGCTTGTTATAACAAAACATTATAGCATTCTTGAAATATAGAGCCTCTTGAAAAAGATTTTGCTAACAAACCTGCAAAAAAAAAAAACAACAACAAATGATTAATATCTACATTACAACAAGTCTTAACAACCAATAATAAACAAGGATATATTAAAGTTTGATGATAACCTTGTTTTAACTAGAATGCTCAATTTTCTTTGAAGATTCAAATTTGCGCAATCCATGTTCCATTCTTGTCTACCCTTCCTTAACTTTTTCAACCAAGTTATGCATTTTTACAAATTAGATTATGCAGTTTTGACAAACACATATTTCGAACCCTTACAAAAAATTTCATTAGCTAAAGCATATTAACAAGCTTTAGAGAATGCATGGCCAAAACAATTATCCCAAAAACTTTTTGCCTAAACCTAAAATATCACAACTTATAACATATTTTAAGGTTACAATCATAGTATTTAAGTTAGATCCTTCATTTTTAACATAAGCAATGATTTTTTTTCTCAAGTCATACTTGTCTAACAACTCAATTAAGTCTTTGGCTAATGCATGCCCAAAGGTATTAGATGCTTCAAAAAGTCCAATTATAATATGTTATGGTTGCCAATCAACCCCCAAAAAAAAGTAACAAAGGCAAAAATGTCATAAGCCCCTTTTGACATCTAGAGATCAAAACTTCTTGTTACAAAATAACAATCTACTAAAGTAGGTTAAACATACAATTGTTTAATTTTTTCCATCAACTTTGGTAAAATTTCTCTTGAAAATTGTTTTTTAGAAAGCAAAACAACCCTTGGACACAAATGCAAACTAAATATTTTTAACCATTGACTTTCAACACAATAAAATGAATAACATAGTGCATTTCTACTATCATGTCTCCACATTCTTCATTGAAGGTGCAATTTTTTCAAGTTTTCCTTAATTTTTTATCCCCTCCCATCTACATTAATATTTTCTTTTGTTTGTAGATTTGGCTGAATTTGAGATTTTCTTCCATTCTTTCCTCTTCCATTATAACATCATTCAAATATATTTCATCACTATTATCTATTTTGTTTTCATTTTGGGATGACTCTTCCAATACTAGTCACAAGATAAAATTTTACTTTATGAATGGGGAAAAAAACCAAACAATAATATGCAAATCTTTAAGCTACCAACAAGTAAATTTACAAAAGCATTTACAATTTTGAAGAACATTTACACATGCATTTACAAAAATGAAATGTTTGATGTAAGGTTAGAATGCAAGTTTAGAATGTCAAAGTTGAGTTTAGAAAAAAAAATCTTGTAACCAAAAAATGAAAAAAAATAATAAAAAGTTGAAATTAAAAAAAATTAAACAAAACCAAAAACATCAATCAAAAAAAGAATGCAAGTCAAAACAAACCAACAAAAATTTTGAATGAAATTTAAAAAAAATAAAAAATACCTTTTTTTTTAAAAACAACACATGACACCTCACATGTTTTAAAACCTACACATGGTAAGAGGGTGGAGTACATCACCTCAACAAGTAAGTAGTAACATAAGGCAAAGAATGACAAACCACAACAAATAACAACAATAACACAAGGGAAGGTGAAATGAAAACTTGGAAAAGGCATGGAGTGATGAAGTAGCAAAACAAAACAAGGAACAACAAAGCACACAAGGTGAGGAATGACAAACCACAATGAGCAATAATAATGCAAGGCAAGGGTGACGCATCACAACATGTTACAACAACACAAGGAAAAGGATGACGAACCATAGTATAGAATAGTAGTAATGTAAAGTGAACGTGACAAACCACAACAAGTAGCAATAACATAAGGTCGGGGATAATGCACCACAACAAACAACAATAGTGCAAGGTGAAAGTAATGCACCATAATAACCAGTTGCAATGTAAAACAAAAGGTGAAGAACCACACAAGTAATAACAACAAACCACAATAAACAACAGCAATAGTGTAAGGTGAAGGCAATGCACCATAGTAAATAACAACAATGCAAGGGAGAGATGATGCACATAGCAAATAACAACAACATAATTGCAAAGGATGAAGGACCACAACAAACAATAGTAACGTCACAAGGTGAGGGCCACACATCATAATAAGTAGCAACAACACAAGGCAAGGAGTGACACACCATGCCAAATAGCAGTAACATAAGGCAAGGAACGACATAACACATCAAGTAACAGCAACAATGATGGCAAGGAGCAAATGCAAAACAAAAAATAAAAAATCAAAAATCAAAACATGATGAACAAAAACATAGAAAACACACGTTAATCAAACAGAAAAACCTCTAGGGTTATATATTATTCTCCTTTTACAGTCTCCCCTATGGAAGTGCTTCCTTAAACCTTAAAACTTCTAACCTTAAACCTAATTCCAACATACCTTTTGGACCTAATTAAATTTGGGTTTTCACATGAAAACCCATCTAGTTTTTTTTTAATAATTTTTAGTTTTGGTTTTTTTAATTAGTTCTCACTTGGGCAAAAACTTTAAAATTAATTTTCAGCCTAATTTTCACCAAAAATGAGAATAATTGGTTCTTAATGGGAAAACTGAGTTAAAAACCAGGTTACCCAATAAAAATTGCCTAACATTAGTTCAAACCTAACAAAACCACATTAGTGCACCTTTACTCATCAAGGGCTTTCCAATAATACCAAGAGCGTGATTGGGAATAAGAACAAACAATAGTGAAAGATCTCAACATGACAAACAAGTAAACTATCATCTTTAATAATTAGATTCAATTTACACATTTTCATGGCTCCTTATGAGACCATCTCCTATTGCCAAAAAGGAGGGGTGACTTAACTAAAAAACACCTTAATAAAATCAATGTATTTGTAGTTTATTAACCATAGACTCATCAAAATGAAAATACACTAAATGAAACATATCCAATTCCTAACCCTAATTATGCTATGACATCTACAACATATAGACTTTGGACTTCAAGGGATCAGATTTTTCTTGATTTCCTCTCAAGAGCCAATTGGTCATGCTTTGTGACAATTCATCTCTCAACACCAAACTTGAAATCCCAACATATGCCCCAATCTCATCAAATTTTCACATAGAAAGTGGATAGAAAAAGATAGAACATTGGACAATGCAACATTAGAAATCCATGAAACCCGCTCCCTTCCACATAGTTCATTTCCCTGGAACTCTAGTTGGGGTTAAATTCATGACACAGCAGAATGTCAACTCTAGAAAGAAAGTTGAAGACCAACAATGGGGCATTCTTCCCCAACTATTTATGTTATCTATTCTCAACACACTCTAGCATGATACGCATTTCCATCAAAGAACCATTACAACAATAGTAGGGAACCCACTCCATCACCGAATCTAGATCAATAGCGCCACTCCTATGAAAAGCAACACATCAAAAACACATAATTTGCAAGTCAACAAAACAACCAAATGCGAGAAAAAAACAAAAGAAATTGAACTTTCGGCATCCACAACCCTTCATGATGCCCAACCATCCCATAGTTTGTCACCTTTTGCCTTTCATCCATGTCATTTTAGGTTTTTCACATCCCATCCATCATAAAAGAAACTTGACATTATTTCAGCATTACACTCCTTTGTTGAAATCCAATATTATTTTTGGACATCTTGGAGATCCCATTATGGTTCACAACATAATCATGTGCAATGCACACTTACAAAACCCAATCTCAAATATAAATGACAAATGACTTGTACATTATTATTTGGATTAAAAGACACTATGTCACTTTTGGTTTTAGGGTTACTTCTTGGTGAATAAGATCATAAGGTCCACAAAATATGAATAAATCAAAAGCCATGCTCACGGAAGACAAATATCCATATACCAAGCTATAGCCAATTTGGTTTATTATAGCTAGATACTTAAATAGACCTTGATTTCAACCTTAACCAAATGGTGATCAATTGATGGCTAGGATGCCTCCATAGGTTCTTTGTGGCATTGGACATTGGATACCATGAATACACGCCACTCATATGGCTGCACTTTCCGACATTCATCCAAGCAACAAATGAGCCTCACAACACAGATAACACGTTTGTAACCCTTTGGGTGTATTCAAAATGTGTACATCAATGAGCATTATTTCTAACATTTTTGTGAAACTAATCACACTCTTGAGCTTCAGGTGTAGTCATTGTGTTTTCATAGGTTCTTTATAGAATTGGTTATGGCAAAATAATTAGATGAACAAGAGGAATTGTAAGGTTCTGTGGTTTAATGAGTTTATATCACACAGGATGTAATAAAGGACCTTTTGAATCACAGTTAACAATCCCATTTTTTGTTTTTCAAGTGTCAAAGGCAAGCCATTACATGATTAATTAAACCAAAAAATCAAAGTCTAGAATAATTTCAACTGTTCAATTTAGCTTAACCATAGGTAGAACAATATTATGGGTTTTGGGGTGCCAACAAATCATCAATTCCTAACACCTTTGGATAAGCATCATCAGCATACATGTTTGAAATGGTGAAACTATGGGGACATCAACTAAGTCAGCAACATATTGATGCTTACTATGCAGCCTTATGGCTATGAGGCTTTAAATTGTTTGGGCACAGGGTAGCAAATCAGGCATTTGACTGGCTAGTGTGAGCTAGCACCCACAAACACACCAGCCCCTCATTTCCATTATGAGGCCATCCAGTTGGATGAACCCAAATTTCAAAACCCTTAGCACACTTTTGAAACCCTCAGCTATCTGGGGTTAGCTGGGGAACAAGAACCCAATGTCAAGGAGTGTCCTTCCCATGGACCATCCATGCATCCATCCAATGATGATTATGCATTTGTGGGTGCTGGTTCACTCTGGCCACATTGAACATGTATTTTCTCAACAATGGAAAAGAGGTATCAGATCATATGATAAATTGTAACGGAAACAATATATATTACAGAATCAGTAAAGACCTGCCAATGAGGTCTACAGAATCAGGGCCAGAACCAGCACCCATAACTCAATGTGAGAAATTATTAGTCCATTACAAGAGAGAATAAGACTTGACAGGTCTTAATGCTTTTCAAGTTGTCTCATGGAGATGGGATTGTCTTTTATTGATGAAGGTTTTGTTTGTTTGTTTGTTATATAGAATTCAAAAAAATCAACTCTGCGAGGGTCTCGTTCATTGGTTGATTGGCAAACCCAGCAGAGTAGTTATATAGAGGGGAATAGTCCTGACTCAAGGCATTGTTATTTTGCTTTTATGCCCATTTTTTTGACATTGGTGGGTGAGGTGGAATGATTGAGTGAGAGTACAGTGTGCATAACTAGTTCCAACATACCTTTCCATCATGGTTTTAAGCACAACATAAGAGTATGAGGGGGCAACACACCAGATTACAACATATGTGGATGAGTAGATCATATATATTATTCTGGCCTATGATGCCATTGAGCATATATTGTAATGTACTTTTCCAAAGTATATATGGTTTTTGAAGCATAAAATTCAACTTGGGTTTCATATTGTTGCTTATTACTAGTGATCAACTGATGGAAAACATGAATTGATTTTGTGAAAATTAAGTTTTCACTCCAATGAAAATATTGGATGACATGGCATGTAACTTGAATTGAATTGTATTCAAACTTAATTAAAGAGGAATGTAATATAAATTGATGTAGAAGATATTGAAATTTATTTTGTGGTTGGTCTTGGAAAATAAAAATAAAAAGTTGAAAAGACACAATCTGAAAAAGGCTAAGATTTAAAATTGTTATCCAAAATGACAACATATGAAACCTTAAGCTATTCTACCTAAACCACCTGCTATGATTCATTGTCAATGGATTTCTCCTTGAAAAAGTGATCTATTTTTAACTTAATCTCTAATGACAGAAATTATTCAAAATTCAATAGCTTCCACAACTATAGATCTGAAAATTATGAAACCGTGCTTTGGTGCACTTTTAAACTTGTAAGAGTGAAGAATTTTGCATTGATTTTTATTTTCATTTCACATTTGTAGGTGAGGCCCAATGATGGAGTGAGTACATTTGTGCCAAACTACTTCCAAGATATCCATCATGTTTTTACCCACAACATATGAGTATCAGGGGAAAATGCCAGATTGGAGAATTATGCAGATGAGTAGATCATACATATGAGTTTGGATAAGAACATCTAGATTGGTGTGTAAGATGCCAGCAAACTGCATTGTTGCAACACAAGAACAAGAAGAGAGTTGTAATCATTTGGAGCCCATCATCAATCATGACTAAATGGCAGTGATATTCTGAAACAACTTTCTTTCCATCATTTCCTTCTGAATGTTATATCTGCTGGCTGTGCTGTTCTCTTCACATATTGTACAACCTTGTGAGTCCACTAGTGCAAATAAGTGGTATAATGGCTCCGCCTTTTAAATGACATCCATAAGGATTATAAATATTCAGCATACTAAATTGGAAACAAATGGTTGTTAGCATGGTGAAGCCCAAGTAAATCCTTTACTTATGCAGGAAATGTTTCTGTAGGGGATTGCATATGACCATACAATATAGGGATATCAAACTTTGGCCCATTTCTAGGTGCATCCCAATGTCTCTAACACTATTGATGGGTTCTTATTTTTCAAGAGAATTTCCAGTCCCAGTTCCAACTTTTTTTTAAAAAATCACAGAAACCCTGTTTTGATTCAAGGATTTTTTGTTTTTTTTTTAATAGAACCTCCAGTATGGTTTTGGAACTGGTTCTTCATGTTTCAATACTCTTGGTTCTTCCAAAGTATATTTCGAAGTAAGTCCTGTTCCAAAACAGATCTGGTTGTACCCAAAACTGAATTTTTTTGAGTTACTAACAATGGAATACAATAGAATGTGACCACCTATACAATTACATGGCTGAATCCAAAAAAAGATTTTCTTTTGGATTGCATACTTGAGACCTGTTTCAAAAGAAACAATTTTTTCAATTTTTTGCAAATTTCAATAGGTATTTGCATGGGGTAATGCCCTTCACTAGTCAAAGGCATTATCAAATGAAGGGGCCACATGAGGCAGTAGTCCACACTGGTAATACCCTCAACTATCACCTCACACGGTACCTTCTTCTGATAATGCCTTTGACTTAGGGCATTACACCACACTATTAAATCAACTGCTTAGTATTTTAGTAGGGAAAGAAAGAAAATGGAGAAGAGGTTGAGAGGATCATGAGAATGAAAAACATCTTCATTAAACAACAAAGAAAAAAAAGCAATGTGTTGATCAAAAGAAGAGAGTTCTCCAAGGCTGATTAAACCAAGCCAATGAGGATTGGTGAGCACCTGGGGGCGGGGGGCGGGAGTGAGGGAGAGGAAGTAGATGATGCTAAACACCCCAACCAGCTCTCTCTAGCACATTTGTTAGACATTTGAGCTTAGCCCTGTGTAGAGCTGTGTGGTTTTGCTGCATGCTTTGACCAGTTTCACATTTTTTAGCTTAAAATTAAAGTTATGACAACTGTCATTTATGCTGCTGATTGATACTCTCACTCTCTCTTGAAAAGTGCTTAGTTTGAAATGAATGTGAGACAATAAAACATGCAGAATTCTTTTTAACATCCTTTTACAAAACATGAAGAACAAACAAATCCGCACAGCACAGTTCTGCACAAAACCATGCAGGATGCAAAAAGACAAGCCTGAAAATACGAACATTGGACAAAGCTCCTTAAGGAGTACTTAGCATCTCCCCAAGGGACCTGCAAGAATGGTGAAACACACACCTGGTCAGTGCATGTTTTGATTATTGTTGAAGTGATGAACATTGTTCATTGAGCTTGGTACCTAGCTGCAAGGTTGCAGTGGATACCCATAAGTAACTGGGTGGCAACAGGCACCACACTAATGAGTTACAAGGAGGTCCTTTGTTCCTTTTTCTACACCCTCTGCAGGGTGACAGTACTAATTTCTTCCATTTCAACCTATCGTCAACATGGCATTAGCAGCACTGCACATATTTACACAAACCCCGGGCAATGGGTATGCCCATTCAACATTGATCCAGTGTATGTAGTGTCTTATCCTGAAAACTTATTGCACATAGTTGTTATTGCAGGCAGAACTGTACTGCTGCCTGCCTTCTTCGTTTTTTCCGTGACTGCCCTTTTGCCCATCCAGCATCAATGCTTTTGTCCGATTTCCTGATGGCGCCACATGGTGATCATCCCTCCGTAGATTTCAACTTAACTGGCAACTTTATTTCAAGGAACTCTTAAAACTGTAGCCAATAGGCATAAGTGTGGCGGTACCTGTCCCCAAAAAAAATAAATTCTGTCACCTTTCAGTCCATTTTTCTTTTAATAATGAGAATATTCCAATTTCAGAACAATTTCAGAAAACTGTGTGACTTTTCAACCTTTTTTTGTCCCAAAAAAATTTGTCCAACATGTGCCTCGCGGGGGTGCGCATACACATTTTGTGTCCTGATGTGCACATTTTGAGCTAGTAATGGATACCTAGTGACAATCCCAAGCCCAAAACATGGGTCCAAAGAGTTTGGGCATAATCCATGTTTTCCTCAAACTTTGAGGAAAAGATGGAATGAGCCACAGGCAGAGTGTCAACAAGGAGGCAAGCAATACCTTTGTACTGCATAAGAATTATGTGCACATATGATGTTGGGGAGTTCCCCTCATCATCCTTAGCCTCTTACACCTCTATCTTTGTATTTATGCCGTCCTCAAAACCATCTAGCTCTGTCATTTCTACCAACCAAGATTGCAGACAGTAGGTAAAGCGTTTGGTGGACTACAAATTGACTGGCAGTCGTCGGTTCCAACTTCCAACACAATGCAGGAATTCCCTGTCTTGCTCCCTCCAAAGGCCAAATGCTCATTGTGGTAAGTAATTGTTCTTGAGTCTGGATGTTGATGTGGCAAAACATGATATGAAATTGGTGTAGAACAATCAAGATCGACATCAAGTGCCCCTTGTCATTCGTTCAGCTAAGATGAGGTAAGGTCTTTTTGACTGCATTTTATACAGCTGTTGACTGAAGATCTGAACAAAATCCACACATCTGTCTACAGCAATACATTACACCCAAGACCATAAATTTAGAGAAGGAAAGAGTGGGTGTGGAAAGTATAGGTGAAGGCTAGCAAAATTATTTGCAGCTGAAGAAAACTCAGATTGGGGGATTTCACAGGATATGATTTCAGCCCTTGTCATCAGGACGGTGACGCCAGCAACCTATGGGGCAGACACAAGCACCCTGTAAAAGCTGCACCCATAAATGATAAACCCCACCCTCATGTCCTGCTCCTCGCAAGACACTATACACCCCATCAAACTTTGTGGTGTCTCAGAAAAGCATCAGAAAAACATTATAGCCCCTTGCATGGTTCTACTGCAAGGTTTGACTAATAACCTGAAATAATGTTTAAAATAAATCCAAAATTGAATGCAAGTGTTTTGAAACAATTGGACATAGGCTAGTGTTAATAGCTAGATCTTACTTTTGTGTGGGGGTGGGTTTTCAAATCCCCCAAGGAGTGTCAAGAAACATCCCACAAGGTGGCTGTTGGTCTACTCTTGCCATTAAAATAATCTAGGGTGCATTACACATTACAAACCAAGGGGTAGGAGGTTGAGGTCCAGGCCGGTAATAGAGCAACATTTTCAAGGGGACTGGCACCTCCCACTATACAAAGACCTTGTAAAAGAGTGTCATGAAGGATAGATGGTGCATGGTCAGGAAACATGTTTCCATGTTGAGTTTCAGTTCCCTAGATAACCAGGGTGGTTAGCTCAGTTTCAGTTTTTACTGCCTACTAACTATGCCCCAGCCCTAGTAACTAGGGCTTACTAGCATATACTTAGGTACCTAGTAAGCACCCATTCTCCTACTTTCCTGCCTCCAGGACCTAACTTTTACAGAAAACCCAGTGTATACTCTTTCACAATTCAATCATAACATGCATCCAATAGATGGTGCACTGGTGGCTTTTGGTTCACTTTGGCCTACTTTAGGGAGTCTAACTAGAATTGAACAATTGCTGGTCATATAGACTAATGCTTCTTATGCCAGTTATTAGTTTGGAGCAGAACTGTGAGCTTTAATGGTTGCAGAATATCACTAAAATACTGAGCTATGACACCCAAATTCCAACAACACACAAGTCTGTTGTAGAATGATACTGAAGCAACATTAAAATTCACTCTTAATAATTCTGTTGCCACTAGTAAAAAAAGTACCTTAGTTAACCCTCAGTTAAACCTTAGTACTCTTTTTACTGGTGGCAACAGAACCCTCAGTTATTACATGCAGCTGAAAGATTGGGTTTCCTAGCATCAACTATAGAAATAAAAAATCTTTGGAGAAACTTGAAAGCAAGTCATCTACAACAAATTGTATGCAGAAGTATAGAAACCATGCAAATCAATATGGACTTTGGGAAATGAACAGACTAAATGAAACGGAAGGGCTTATACTTAGCCTTCCTACTTAAGGAATGTTTTGTTTTTTGAATGCAAGCTCTTGCAAGCCAGGCAACCTACCTACATATGTCCCATGATTCTGCTAAAGGTTGAGCAATCTAAGACTTAGAGGTGGGTCATGTATAGGGTGAATCAATGCTCCAAAGATTAGACACTTTTGAAACAAGTTAGGCCTTTCTAAATTTCAAAAATATCAATGAGTTTGATTTCATCATTATGCCAAAACATAGCATCCAAGACTAGATTGATACAACTACGTATGGCATAAATGACATAAAGAATTAACCTAGTTGAAAAGAGCCAGTCATGGATGGCATATTTTGACATAGTGCATTGAGCAAAGGCCTCAATTTGTTTGCATACCTAAGGTCACATAGAGTTTTTAAGAAAGATGGATCTATGCGACCTCCTAGCTTCAAAAACTCACTACAAATTTAATATGTGCCATACAGGTCTTAACGTCAAATTGTAATTTAATGAAATATTTATTGCAACAAACGCCACACATTGTACATTGTAATGAATGAAACCACAAAGTTTACCTCACACATGTGTCATGAGCTGTGGCATTTTGCAGCTGCTCTTCAAAAATTCCAACATAGCTGGGAGCTGTGGAGTTCTGTGGATTGAGAAACTTATTGCAAAGCTGTATACGAGAAACAATGGATCCATGAGAATGTGGCCCAGGCCCAAAAATGTGTGAATTCATCATCATGATCAAGTCAAGGGATTTGAAAAGTCAGCTTCCAATTCATTAGTCCTCTTGCAAGAAGATGATCAATACATGAACAAAACTGTGCAGCAAATGCCATGGCAGGCGTTCAAGGTAATTCCTTTCCACTGTATATGCAAAAGGCTCTAAGCAAAGACATCAAGATGCAGATTTGATATTGCAGCTACGGCTTGTCTAGAGTTTGATGCTCAGGAAAAATCATTCAGCCCCACATGATTAAAAAATTCTCAACTGTAACTCGAGAAAGATTTTTGAAGGAGCTGCACTTGCTGTGCGATTGAAGGCTGGAAATGATCAGATTCTAGAGGTAGAAATGTGCCCAAGTCTTCATTCAAGAGAGAAATTTAATGAGAGACAATGTCTAGTGTTGTTGGGTATCATGAGGATGATGAGAAACTAAGAAAAAGAAGTAGTTGTCAGCTGCAGGCTGCTGATGACTGTACTAGATGAGGAGAGAATGCAGGTGCAGGTGCAGGCTTAGTGAAATTGTTACTAGTGTGAGCAGCTCTGTTATCTGCAACTGTGGCGACTCGCTCGCACGAAGGGCACATGGTAAGAGTCGCTGCAGCTGGTAGTAGTGGTCTACTGTAGCTGCTGTAATCCTGCTGCTGCTGCTGCTGCTGCGACATGTGAGTGCCGCCGCCGCGACCTGCCGCAGGAGCACTACTAATAGAAGCCACAGCTTTAACCGCTTTCAGTTCATGCAGCTCCTTTTGTAGCCTCCGATTCTCCAGAGCCAGGCAGTCACAGCACCGCTTCAGACGCTCGCAGTCGACTTCTGTCTGTTTCAGCTTGGTTCTGCATGCATGCCAAGCGAGATCATTGCAAACAAATACAAAACTCTATAATGACATATTGCAACTACTGTGTCTGGATCATCAGCAACGGATGATCAAGTCTCTTGCAAATCATGTAATTCATGACTCTGGGGCCGTCATAAGCATGCACCTAGCTACCTTGCTCTTCTGTTTTGGAACCAAACCTCCACTTGCCGTGGTCGCAAGTCCAGCTGCCTGGCCAGTGTGTTCTTCTGCTTCTGCAGCACAAGAAGAAGAGGAAATATTAATATAAAATTCCTTATGCTTTGTGAATGTAGCTAGCTTCAGCATCAGCTCGAGATCTTACTCAATGCAGCCAGCCCTACTGGTACTAAAACAGGAGCTCAAGGGGATGGTGATACAGCAGGTTGCGGCGCATGATTATCGAAGCGGTTGCTGCAAGGCACTTGGGCAGTACCGGGTTGAGTGTGCTGTGTTCTTTGAAGCTTTCTTCCAGAATTGTCGACTGCTCTTTAGACAGCCGCAACTTCTTCCTCGTATAACTCGTGCCCCCGGCTAATCTTTCCAGCTCCTCGTCGTCGCTACCTGCTGCTCTCGAGCTGATTTCACAGGGACTGTCCCGCTGCTCCAGGAGGTCGAACATGTTCATGTTGTGCTGCTGCATCGACGACGCCCGTTCGCGCTTCAAGCCTGAACTGCTGCCAGGGGACGACTGCACGTCCACGAGTGACTCGTCCTCGCATGAATTTCCCACTGAAGCTGGGACTTGATTCACGTCGATCATGTCGCGCAGCGGCGATGCGGCAGCTCCCTGCAGCAGCGCCTGGGTGCCAGACGAGTAACAAGCTGCCTCCACCACCACAGTTTCCAGTCTAGCTGCATTATCTGTTGTGAACACAAATGCAAACCCGACACCAGACCACGATTCATCAGCTCTTGACGCGGGCCGCAGCTCGCTGCCATATTTTTGCGGCTAGCTAGCTACAATATACCCACCGACCATGCACGACTCTTGATCTGCCCTAGATTGATTAGCTAGCCTGCTTATATCCAGCAGCAACAAATTGCCGAACGAAATCAAATTGAGCTCCTGGAAACTGGAAATTCATGACACCCATGACCGCTGCCAGATCTAGTTGCTGCAAAAATTTACCACTGCGATCAAGACTGATCGCCGGATGCTGCCAGGTCATGGGAAAAGAGTATTTGGAGCTGCAGGAAGGGTAAGGCAGCTGGGGACTCATGGCCGATGAAGATTTCGAAGGCGACTGCACACTACTAGGACATGGCAACGGCGGCAGTAAGTTGAGCTGCACGGGAAATTGCTTCCTAGGAGCTGGAGTTATTGTTACACCTGCACTAGCATTGTTAGATATAACAGCGGCTGCTGTGATATCGTGAACATCCTCCATTGCCGATGCCGCCACCGCCGCACTTATAGTAGGCTGCTGCTGCAACTTCAAGCTCAAATTTTTGCTCACTGATCCAGCAGCTCCTAAACTGACTGGCGGCCCGGAGTAGTTCGCCTGCTGCATCATCGCCCAGCTTAGCTTCACCATCTCTTCTCTGATCGCATCCTTCCCTTCTGCTAGCGTCGCCATTTAGTTTGTACGAGCTGATCAGAACTAACAACTACTGAGGTACCCAATTACAAAGGTACCAATCTTTTATGTCTGGAAACACTAGATCAGCTGCTGGCCCTCCAGAAAGCACTGGAAAAAAAAAAACACCCAACCCTTAGAATTTAATTAACCTGATGACAAAATTTTCATGCACGAATTGCTTAGGTAAGCAGAATAGAATGCGACCGTAGTTTCAAGTGCAGATTCTAAACATAAATCCAGCAGCAGCAGCAGCAGCAGCAGCAGAAGAAGAAACAAGTTCGTATGCAGTGTGCCCAAGCTCCCAGCAGCAGCGTTTCCTTTTACTGGCGAGGTTTTCGCCAAATTTCGACCTGAAAAATATGATTTCGACCTATACAAGGAAACTTTTTACGGGAAAAAAAAAACACACCCAAATTCATCAGATTCAAATGGCCAGTTTTTTAATGATAAATTCCAGTAGGTAGCCAAGAATACAGAAGGATTTTATTTTTTTTCTTCTAATTTAGTAAATAGCCAGATTTGGCTAAATTATTTTCTGGATGATCGCCAATTTGGCTAGCTAACTTCACAAAATCCTTAAAAGAGAAATCCTGCCCAACAGTAGGTAGTGGGGTTACCAAGCACGTAGCCAGGAGTACCTCGGGACACGAGTGCGTAGTGCGTACTAACACAACGCCCCCAAGTCCCCTGAATTGGATTGGATGGTTGGTGACAGGGCGCTGTGCTTTTTATTTTTTTTCAATCTTTTCAATTAGGTTCGTTGACTGGCAATCATCCATCCACAACTTAACAAGAGGAATGAGTCAAATTTGGCTACAGCTCAGACTGTAAAGTAGAATTGCTTTTGGAATTCTGCCTAGTTCTGGCAAACCAATAGTAAGTAACTCACTGTCTAAATAAGGCGACATTTGTACCTTTTTTTCCACAAAATATGGCCACTTTTCAATTAATTTTTTCAAAAA